>Ga0265797_10000363_pt1 | contig 83170 bp, 68 predicted proteins | sample P2T30metagenome_FD_192433 | JGI IMG/M metagenome (GOLD analysis project Ga0265797, IMG submission 192433) | Plant litter microbial communities from East Loma Ridge, Irvine, California - P2 T30 | ecosystem: Environmental > Terrestrial > Plant litter > Unclassified | place: USA: California... | reverse complement strand
TACATGACCGTCTCCGGCATCAATGCCGAGACCAGCCTCACGCTGGCCGAACGCGAAGTCGTGCAGATCACCGCGGCGCGCATCCACGGCTGCGATTTCTGCGTGGCCGGCCATACTGCAGTCGCCCTCAAGAAAGCCCAGCTCCCGCTCGACACCGTGCGCGCCCTGCAGCAGGGCGGCGCCACCGGCGACGTCAAACTGGATGCCGTGCGCGTGTTTTCCGAAGCCGTGATTGCCCAGCGCGGCGCCGTCGGCGACGCTGCCTACCAGGCCTTCCTCGATGCCGGCTACAACGAGCGCCAGGCCCTCGAAGTCGTGCTGGGCATCAGCCTGGCCACGCTGTGCAACTTCGCCAATACCCTGGCCGGCAGCGCCATCAACCCGCAGCTGCAACCCTACGCCAGCGGAGCGATCTGATGGCGGGTCCGAAGTCGGATCCAGTCGCGGGCGATCTGGCGGCCTGGCTCGACGCCCATGCCGACCGCCTCGACGCGGATTCCGAGCTCGCTGTCGAGGTGGTACCGCGCCTGGCCGCGGCCGGGCTGTTCAGGGCCGGCGTGCCCGAGGCGCTGGGCGGCAGCGGCGGCGCCACGCCGGATGCGATCGAGGCGATTGCCGCGGTGGCCGCGCATTCGCTGACCGCCGCCTTCGTGTTCTGGGGCCAGCGTACCTTCATCGAATACCTGCTGCAAAGCCCGAACGCGGCACTGCGCGAGCGCTGGCTCGGCCCGCTGCTGGCCGGCGAATTCGCCGGCGCCACCGGCCTGTCCAACGCGATGAAGCACCTGTCCGGGATCGAGTCGCTGCAGATCGACGCCACCCGCAGCGACACCGGCTGGCAGCTGGACGGCGGCCTGGCCTGGATCACCAATTTGCGCAAGGAAGGGTTCATCGCCGCCGCCGCGGTCAACATGCCGGACGGTGCGCCGCCGGCGGTGGCTGCGTTCATCGGCAGTGCCCTCGACAGTGACGATGGCGTGGTCCGCAGCGCCGATCTCGATCTGATCGCCCTGCGCGGCAGCAATACCGCCGCGGTGCGCCTGAACGGCGTGCACATCGGTGCAGAATTCCTGCTGCACGAGAATGCGCGCGCCTGGCTGCCGGGGGTGCGTCCCGCCTTCCTCGGCATGCAGTGCGGCCTGTCGATCGGCCTGGCGCGCGCCGCGCTGGCGTCGGCGCACGCGCTGTCGACCAGCATGCGCGGCCCGCTGCTGGAGCGCATCGACGCCCTGCATGCCGAGCTGGCCGACAAGGTGGACGAGCTGAAGACCGGCGTCGCCGACGCCCGCTTCAAGACCGCCGCGGCACCGATGTTCCGCCTGCGGATCGCGCTGGCCGGCATCGTCCAGCAAGCGGTGATGCTGGAACTGCAGGCCAGCGGCGGCAAGGCGTATCTGCAGGACCGCGGCGGCGGCTTCGCGCGGCGCTGGCGCGAATCGGCCTTCATCCCGATCGTGACCCCGAGCCTGACCCAGTTGCAGGTCGAACTCGACAAGCACGCCCAGGCCCAGGCATGAGCGGCGCCTTCATTGCCGAACCGGCGCTGGCGGCGCAGGGCCTGCGCATCGGTTACCGCGGCAAGGCCGTGGTCGACGACATTTCGCTCAGCATCGGCAAGCGCGAAATCGTCTGCCTGCTCGGCGGCAGCGGCTGCGGCAAGTCGACCCTGCTGCGCGGCCTGGCCGGCCTGGCCGCCCCGCAGGCCGGCAGCGTCAGCTTCCTTGGCGAACCCCTGACGGCGCCGCATCCGCGCGCCGCCCTGGTGTTCCAGCAACCGAGCCTGCTGCCCTGGCTGGACGTACGCGGCAACGTCGGCTTCGGCCTCGACTTCGCGCGCCAACCCACCACCACGCGCGACGAGCGCACCCGCCGCGTCCTGGATGCGATCGAGGCGGTCGGCCTGGGCCAGCGCACCCACTCTTATCCGGCCCAGCTCTCCGGCGGCCAGGCCCAGCGCGTGGCGCTGGCACGCGCACTGGCGCGCCAGCCGGAACTGCTGTTCGCCGACGAGCCCTTCTCCGCACTGGATGCCGTCACACGCGCCGAAATGCAGGCGTTGCTCGTCGAGCTGGTGCACCGCTGGCACACGGCGGCGCTGCTGGTCACCCACGACATCGACGAAGCGGTGCTGGTGGCCGACCGCATCCTGCTGATGGCTGGCCAGCCGGGCCGCATCGTGCGCGAGTGGCGCGTCGACATCCCGCGCCCGCGCCACGAGCATGCGCAGGACGTGATCGCGCTGCGGCTCGATATCGTGGGCGCGCTGCGTGCCGGCGTCCCGGCCTGACATTTTAAAAACAAGGAAAACAACATGTCCAAACCCGTTCACATCTGCGTGACTTCCGACTGCGACTGCGGCATGACCCGGCGCGACTTCCTGCGCGTGTCGGCCCTGACCGGCGCCGCCGCCGCTTCGCAACTGCTGTTCGCCGGCGACGCGCTGGCACAGCGTTTCAAGGGCGACGACCAGCCCGTGAAAATCGGCTACCTGCCGATCACCGATGCCGCGCCGCTGCTGGTGGCCCACGGCCGCAAGCTGTTCGAAGCGCAAGGCCTCAAGACCGAGGCGCCGCGCCTGTTCCGCAGCTGGGCGCAGATCATCGAAGCCTTCGTCTCCGGCCAGGTCAACGTGATCCACCTGCTGTCGCCGGCCACCCTGTGGGTGCGCTACGGCTCGAAATTCCCGGCCAAGGTGGTGGCCTGGAACCACGTCAACGGCTCGGCGCTGACCGTGCAGAACGATATCAACAAGGTGAGCGACCTGGGTGGCAAGACGGTGGCGATTCCGTTCTGGTACTCGATCCACAACATCCTGCTGCAAAAGCTGCTGACCGCGAACAAGCTGAGCGTGGTCACGCGCAACCGCGGCGACGCCCTCAAGCCGAACGAAGTCAACCTGGTGGTGCTGTCGCCGTCGGAGATGGTGTCGGCGCTGGCGTCGAAATCGATCGCCGGCTTCATCGTCGCCGAACCTTTCAATGCCGCCGCCGAAACCGCCGGCGTCGGCAAGATCCTGCGCTTCTCGGGCGACGTCTGGAAGAACCACGCCTGCTGCGTCACCTTCCTGGCCGAGCGCGACCTGGCCGACAAACCGGAATGGTCGCAGCGCGTGACGAATGCCATCGTCAACGCGCAATTGTGGTCGCGTTCCAACCAGGTCGACACCGCCAAGCTGCTGTCCAACACCGACGAACACCGCTACACGCCGCACCAGCTGCAGAACCTGACCAAGGTGCTGGCCGTGACCGATTACTCGGCCTATGAAAAGCGCGGCATCATCGCCCACCCGGCCTGGCAGCAGCGCCGCATCGACTTCCAGCCCTACCCGTTCGCCTCTTACACCGAGGAGCTGGTGCGCGCCGTCAAGCAGACCAAGGTCGAGGGCGACACCCGCTTCCTGGCCAGCCTCGATCCGGCCTTCGCCGCGAAAGACCTGGTCGACGATCGCTTCGTGCGCAAGTCGATCGCGGCGGCGGGCGGCCCGGCGGCCTTCGGCTTGCCGGCCAACCTGCTGCGGTCCGAGACGATCGCGGTTTGACGACGATGCGGGCACGTTTGCTGTTGCCGCTGGCCGGCTTCGCGCTGGCGCTGGTGCTGTGGCAGGCCGGCGTGGCGGCGCTGGAAGCCGGCACCCCGATCGCCGCCGCCTTTTCGCCGCTGAACACCCTGCACGCGCTGCGCGAACTGCTGCTAGGTGCCGACATCTGGCTGCACGTCGCGGTCAGCCTGAAGCGGGTCGGCATCGCGCTGCTGTGCGCGGTGCTGGCCGGGGTGCCGCTGGGGCTGATGGTCGGCATGTCGACAGCCTTCGCGCGCGCCGGCACGCCGCTGTTCCAGTTGCTGCGCATGGTATCGCCGCTGTCGTGGATGCCGCTGGCGGTGATGGTGCTGGGCGTCGGCGATGCGCCGGTCTACTTCCTGCTGGCCTTTGCCGCCGTCTGGCCGCTGATGCTGTCCACCTCGGCCGGCGTGGCCCAGCTCGATCCGAACTGGATGCTGCTGGCGCGCTCGCTGTCGGCCACGCGGCGCGAAGTGGTGTGGCGCCTGGTCTTGCCGGGCATTACCGCCCACATCCTGACCGGCGTGCGCCTGGCCATCGGCATCATCTGGATCGTGCTGGTGCCGGCCGAGATGCTGGGCGTGTCGGCGGGACTCGGCTACTTCATCCTCGACACGCGCGACCGCCTCGCGTATTCGGAGCTGACCGCGGCCATCATCCTGATCGGCGTGCTCGGTTATGCGCTCGACTGGCTGGCGCGGATGGCGCATGCGCGCTGGCTGCACGGCGGACCGGGCGGCACGGATAATTGATCGGGTTTCGTACCGGGCGCCATCAAAATCGTCGGTTATGTATATTTTCGCAATTGATCAGTTTGATTCACCAACCGCGAGAGTACACATGGCCGACAAGAAAAAATCGAAAGACAAACAACACATCGTTCAGGAATTCGGCGCACTGGCGCCGGTCCGCATCGGACTGTCCGAAGAAGTCCGCTCCAAGAGCGTGCGCGCGCTGAACCGCATGCTGGCCCACACCATGGCCATGCGCGACGCCTACAAGAAAGCGCACTGGCAGACCGCCGGCGCCACCTTCTACGAACTGCACCTGCTGTTCGACAAGCACTATGAAGAGCAGGCCGCGCTGATGGATTCGATCGCCGAGCGCATCCAGACCCTGGGCGGCGTCACCATCGCACTGCCGGGCGACGTCGCTTCGGAATCGGAAATCGCACGCGCACCGCGTGGCCGCGAAAGCGCGCGCGCCCAGCTCGACCGCCTGGCCAACGGCCACGAAACCATCCTGCTGGATGCGCGTCCGCTGGCGCGCGACGCCGACGAGGCCGGCGACGATGGCACCAACGACCTGATCGTCAGCGAAATCGTGCGCACCAACGAGCTGCAGAGCTGGTTCATCGTCCAGCATTTGTCGCGCCAGTCGGAACTGGGCGACGTGCAGGCCAGCCCGGCACCTGCGGCACCCGCGGCATCGGCCTGAGCCGCCACGCGCTGCAGGCGCCGCGGCCTGCGCTTACTGCGCGAAGCGCGGCTTGAGGCGATCGGCGTCCGCCACCGGGAACGGGAATCCCAGGACGATGGCGGCGCCCTGCGTCTGGTTCTGCGCCTGGCACTTGTGGGTGCAGGCGGTGGCCGGCGGCGCGACTTCGACCGCGTCCTCGCCCATCACCTGCCCCATGCGCCCGCCGCTGGCCACCGACCATTGCGACACGCCGCCGCAATGCTGGACCCGGGCGATGCCGCCGGTGCGGGTCACGATATTGTTGGTGCACAGCGGCTCAAGGATGCGGTCGGCGAACTGCGGGCTGTCGCGGCCGACGAATTTGCCCGAATAGTCGTTGCCGAAGTTGATGCGCGGCGTGACCGTCAGCGTGGTGTCCTTGAAGTCGACCACATCGCCTTCGCGGTTGCGGAAGTTGCGATTGTCGAAGTAGAAGGCGCTCTGTGCCAGCTTGTGCGTGAACACGGTCTTGGTCTCGTCGGCGCGCGCCACTTCCATCTGGAAGATGCCGCCGTTGGCGCAATCCTTGGCCTGGATCTTCATCGTCAGGCCCGGGCCGGTGCGGGTGAGGACGATGTCGGCCGAATCGCTCAGCTCGACGCGCACCGCGCTGTTCAGGAACAGGCCGCGGTGATCCGGGAGCTTGCTGTCGAAGACCGGGGTGGCCCTGCCGCCGGTGATGTCCTTCTTGTTGGCGACGCCGGTCATCGCGTAATTCAGCACGCCGAACGAGGCGGCGTCGACGTCGAACTGCACGTAGCGCCCCTGCACCCGGAAGGTCGATGCCACGCTGCCCGGCGCCACCGACACCGTCTGCGAACCGCTTTTCCCCAGCACCGTGAAGCCGCCGTTTTCGCAGCCCGAGGAACTCGCCGCGTACGCGTGTTGCGCCGACAGGAACAATCCCATGCAGCAGGCCGCCATCCAGTTTTTCATGTTCTTGTTCATCCCTGATTCTCCATCCCTGGTAAGTGCGCCGGTGGTCGAAGTGATCCGGTCGCCATCGCTTCTTGCGAATTCTGTTGTGGTCGTCCCTTACTGCAGATCGATGCGGCCGTACGCGCCGTGGGTCTCGTTGGCGGGGCCGGCGGCGTAGAACAAGGTGTTCAAGGGCTGCTCGTTCAGGCCGTTGCCGAAGGCGATGCCCCACAGGCCGTCGATCGCGATCGGGGTCTTGTCGGCCTTCGCCAGCACGCCCGTCACGGCGCCGCTGTCCGGGTCGAACACGTTGATCCTGCCGTCGCCGAAGTTCCCGACCAGCAGCTTGCCGGCGGCGCCGCCAAAGGTGGACGGCGCCATCGCGATACCCCAGGGCGCGTTCAGCACGCCGCCGCTGGCCAGGCGCCTGACCAGCGCGCCGCCCGGCTCGAACACGTCGACGATGCCCAGGCCCGTGCCGCGGTTCACGCCCGGCCCGCCGGTCGCGCGCTGCGCATAGCTCACGTAGATGCGGCTGCCGACGGCCTGGATGCCGTAGGGTGCATAGCCGGTGGGCAGGCCGCTGTCGCTGAAGCCGCCGCCGGGCAGCGTCACCTTCTTCCACGTCGGGTCGTAGACGTCGATGCGGCCGTTGCGGAAGTCGGCAGCGTATAAATAGTTTATGCCGTTGTAGCTGGCCAGCGTCAGGCCGGTGTAGGCCGCCGCTGCAGTAGTGCTGGCGGCGGCTGTATCGACGGTGGTGATGGCGTGCGTGCGGTCGACCGCCGGCGACCAGCCGGACAGCGTGCCGCCGGTGCCGGCGAAGATGAAGGCGGCGACGCCGCTGGTGGCGCCCGCGCTCACGCGGAAGTCCTGGGTGCCGTTGTATACGATGCCGGCCGGGCCGGCACTGCCGCCGGCGCCCGCCGGCACGCTCACGACCAGGGTCTGCGGATTGCCTCTGCCATCGTACAGCGTGGACGTCGACGTGCCCTGGTTGGCCACCCATACGAAGCCGGTCGGATTGAAGGCGATGCCCCAGCCGTTGACCAGATTCGGGTCGACGTGGGCGGCCGCGGCGGCGGCACTGTCCGCGACCACGGCGGTGGCGCTGAATGTGGACAGCGCGGGTGGCGGTGCCGGGTTGGTCGGCGTATTCGTATCGTCGTCACCGCCGCAGGACACCAGCGCGGCGCCGACGACGGTGACGAACAAGGGGCCGGCCAACAGGATGGACAACGGCCTGGCGCCGCGGCGGGCGGGTGCTCGGAATCGGGTCTGCATGGCGTGCTCCTGGCGGATGGATCGGGGACATCTGACCCGTAAATACCCGCCGGCACGCTAATGGTTCAATATTTTTTCAAAAATGCACACCGAGGCTGGCCGTGAACGCGCTCGCGCGCGGAAATTCGGACAGGTAGCCGCGCCAGCGCGTCTGCACGCCGGCCTGCAGGGTGCAGTCGCCGACGTCGGCGACCAGCGCGATGCGCGCATCGGCACTGTTGCCGATGGCGCCCGCCGCGCCCTCGTAGCCGCCCATCGGATGCAGCAGGCCGGCATGCGCCGTCACGCGCAGGCGGTCGCCCAGCGGATAGCCGCCGCTCAGGTCCAGGTACAGGCTGCGCCCTTCCCCGTAATACGCCGGCGAATAGAACAGGCGCGCACTGGCACGCTGCAGCGCCAGGCCGGCATAGAACTCGTGGTAGTTGCGCCCGCCGTCGCGCAGGAAGCTGCTGCGGGTGACGCCGGCATCCCAGGACAGCGTCGACGTGAGCCGCTGCGCCCGGCCGCCGTAGGCGATCAGCTGGCCCTGGGCGCGGCCCTCGATCCGTACCGGCGAGGCAAAGGCGCCGGCATACCAGCCGGCGTCGGTGTCGTGCTCGACGCGCAGCTGCAGTGTCGGCCGCGTATCCAGTGCGATGCCGCGCCCGGCGTATTCCGAAACGAAGGTCAGGTCGGCGCTGGTCTGGCAGCGGGCCGCCCCGGAGAAGCAGATCAGCGAGAAGGCGGCAAGCGCGATGGTGGCGTGGTGGTGGTGATGGTGGCGGCGGTCGAGGTGCATAGGCAGACGCAGGCTTTCGCCGCCCGCGACAGGGCAGCACATGCGTCTATGTTACCAGCCGCCAGCAGACGCGCGCCCCCGCGCGGCCCGAGCTCGGCCAGCAGTGCGGCCAGGCCGGCCACATGCGCCGCAGCGTACGACGAGCCGGACACCAGGTTCCAGCGCGGCCCCGGCGCACAGGTCGGCACGTCGGTGCCGGGCGCGTACAGCAGGCTGGAAGGCGCCGCGTGGCGGTCGCCGGCGCGCGCGACCCCGATCACGCCCGGCAGCGACGCCGGAAAGCCGCCGTCCGGACGCAAGGGATCGGCGGCCCCGACCACCACCACGCCGCGCGCCAGCGCCGCCTCCAGCAGGCTTTGCAGCAAGCGGTCGGGCGGACCGCCGAGGCTCAGGTTGATGATGTCGGCGCCGTTCTCCAGCGCGTAATTGATCGCCTTGCCCAGCGTGAGGCTGTTGCAGCGCGCCGCCCGCGCCCCGCTTTCCCAGCAGGCACGCAGGGCCATCAGGCTCGCGCCAGGTGCGATGCCGGCGATGCCGACGCCATTGCCGCTGCGGGCGCCGATGATGCCGGCGACGGCGGTGCCGTGGACTTCGGCTGCATCCACGGTACCGTCGACGAAATTGCGGCGCACGCCGACGCGCCCGGCCAGGTCCGGGTGGGCACCGTCGACGCCGCTGTCGACCACTGCAACCGTGACGTTGCGACCGGTGCTGACCCGGTGCAGTTCGGCCAGGTGCCAGCCGGCCGCCGCCGGCTGCGCCGGATACAGCGGGTCGCCACCATCCAGGCCCTGGTAGTCCGCCAGCGGCTGGGCCCAGGCCACGCGCGCATCGTGCGCCAGCTCGTCCAGCGCGCGCGCCGGCGGCCCGGCGTCCGCCGTCTCCATCACGAAGCAATCCACGCCGATGGCCGGCATCGGCCAGTTGTCGCGCAGGCGCAGGCCGTGGGCAGCGGCGATGTCGGCGGCCAGGCGCCGGCGCGCGGCGCTGCCGCTGTCCTTCAGGTAGCCGCCGCCATACGCCGCATCGGGACGGAAGTGCTGGGCCGGCAGGCGCAGCATGACCAGCACCTGGCGCTGCGCCGCCTCGGCCACCGAATCGGGGCGGTCCGGCGGCGGCGCCGTGGTTGACTGCGCGTGCACAAGCGCGCACAGCATCAGTGCCAGCATGCCGGCCAGCGCGCGCAGGCGGTTCAAGGCTGGCCTTCCATGCCGAGCGGCTCGGCCAGCGTGACGGCCGCCTGGCCGCGCAGGCGCCCCGCCACCGCAGCGGGTGCCTGTCCGGTACCGAGCACCCAGGCGCCGGTGGCAGTCGGCCCGCCGACGATGCGGGCACCGCTGTCCAGCACGATGCGGCGCAGTTCGCGTTCCGGCGTGTCGGGCTTGAACATGACGATCAGCTGGCTCTGCGCGGCCGCCGCGGCGCCGAGTACGTGGTAGGCATCGGTGTGGGCATCGGTGCCGTCCGATGGACGCGCCAGCAGCACGGCCAGCACGGCGATCGCGCAGCATTGCAGGCCGACGGCGACGCGCAGCCAGCGCGCATCGTTGGCGGCAAGGCGGGCGCGCCAGCCGGGTGCAGGCGGCAGCGGCGTGGCGGACTCCGTGGTGGACTGCGCGGTCGATGGCGTGGTCCACCGCGCGCCAGGCTGCACGACCGGCGGCTCCATGGGCGGCACTGCGGCGGGCTGCGCACTGGCCGGCGCATCCAGCTGCGGCAGCAGGCGCGCCAGCGCGCCCTCCATGTCGCAATCCGGTGCCGGTTCGGACACCGCGGCGGCGCGCAGCGTGTGCAGGCCGGCGAGGTCCGCGCGGCACTGCGCACAGCCTTGCAGGTGGGCCTGCACCCGTTCCAGTTCGGTGCCGGCCAGGGTGCCGTTGGCGAGCCAGGGCAGCACTTGCTGGGCTTCGTGATGGGCGTGCTCGTTCATGGGCGGGGCTCCAGCTGGCCGTCCAGCAGCAGGGCCAGGCGCTTGCGTGCGTGGAACAGGCGGGTCTTGATCGTGTTGACGGGGCATTCCATGATCTCGGCGATTTCGTTCAGACTCATATCGTGGTGGAAGGTCAGCTGGAAGGCGGTCCGCTGCGCCAGCGGCAGCGCGGCCAGCGCGGCATCCAGCGCCTGCGCGAGGCGGACGCGTTCGAACTGCCAGTCCGGGCGGTCGGCGTCCAGTCCTGCGCGCTCGTCGCCATCCGCCTCGACCGGCTCGTCGACCGCCTGCAAGGCCTTGCAGGCGCGCCGGTAGGCAATCGCGAAGATCCAGGTCGACACCTTGCTGCTGCCGTTGAAGGTATCCGCCTTGCGCCACACCGCCAGCAAGGTGTCGTTGACGATTTCCTCGATCAGCGCGCTGCTGCGCGTCATGCGCTGCAGGAAGCGCGCCAGCCGCGGGAAATAGGCGCGGTACAGCGCCTCGAAGGCGCGCCGGTCGCCGGCCGCGATGCGGCCGACCAGGCAGGCTTCGCCCTCGGCCGTGCGGGCCAGTATTGCGGTGTCGTCGGGTCTTCGGTCCAAGCTTTGTCTCCACTGTTTCCGGTGAATACCGGGCCAGAGCGAAAAGGTTCAAAGCAAAAACAAATAAGCTGCAGCCTTGTGGTCTGCGCTTGTTTGTATTGGCGGAGCCGGTGGGATTCGCCTGCATGCTGCAGGCCGCTTACTCGCCTGCACTGCCGCAGAAAAGAGAAAAGCCACCTAGCGGTGGCTTTTCTCTTTGCATCTTGGCGGAGACGGTGGGAGTCCTATCGCACTATGAGACCAACCAGATTTCATGACGGGATGCCCCCAAAAATGCCCCCAAGATGCCAGGTTCGGACAGAGCCATCGTGGACGCGCGGCCAAGCAGAAGCAGCACATTCGTCAACACCTCACCATCAGCCTTGCGCAATCACTCCATCAGTCTATAATGAGACATCGATCTGTCTAATACCAGATAAATTATGGCTACAAGAGCTAAGTCAGCCTCCCTGACACATTCTACCCGGCCCCACGCATCTTCGGCCATGTCCGCGCCTGTGACAACGTCGATAGAACGGGTACCTGTTCGAACCGGCACTACTGGAGGCAATCGAGTCGCGCGTGCCGACGCAACATCGGTACCGTCGGCATTCGCCGGAAATACCGTCGAGGTCATTGCACGCATGCGAAGCGGCACGCCGGCGCGGATCATTTCTCGCATCGCGTCCACGCTGGGAATCAGCCAGGACAAGTTGTTCGAACTTCTCGACTTACCGAAGAGTACGGTCAAGGGGAGGATCAGTGCCAACGGCATGCTCTCGTCGACTGAGCAGGATCGGGTTTATCGCGCGGAAAAGGTACTGGCACGTGCCATTCAGGTGCTTGAAGACGAGGATGCCGCGCGCACCTGGCTGAATCGTGAGAATCGATCCCTGGGTGGCGAGATTCCGCTTGCCCTGCTTGATACCGAACCGGGTTACGAACTGGTACTCGATACGCTCGGACAAATCGAATACGGCGTGGTGTCCTGATGCCACGAGGCGCGCACCAGGTTTGGCGGATTGCCAAGCATACGGCAGAGTATCGTGCGGACGACCTCAGCGGTGGCGGTGCCAAGATCACTGGCGGGCGCTGGAACTCAAAGGGCAACGCGGTGGTGTATGCGGCCTCGAGCATTGCCCTTGCAACCCTGGAGACGCTGGCGCATCTAGGGGATAACATTGCGATACGTAACACGTTCCTGGTGCGAGTCGACATTCCTGCATCGACATGGCGACTGCGTGAAACGATCGAAGCGCAGGCCCTAGAAGCCACTTGGCTGGCAGAACCGCCGGGCTCTACAACGATCGGCTTCGGTGATGCCTGGCTGGCTGGCGCTCATGCACCCTTGCTCCTTGTGCCTTCGGTAATCGTTCCTGAAGAATACAACGTGCTCGTTCACCCCCACCATCCCGCCAACAAAAAGCTGACAGCGACGGTTGTCCGCCAGTTCATTTACGACCCTCGCTTATAACATCCAGTTTCACCGCACGCCTCGAAACATACCCAATTTACATAACTAGCTCATTGAGCTGTCGGCGGCATGTCTCATGCTGCGCAATCACGCTCTTTAGACGACCCGAATCATGAAAACTGCATAAGCCTGTTTACAATCAAAATTGATTCGTTTTCCGCCGCTATGATCAAACCGTATTCCACGACCACATACGGCCTCAGGGGGTGTAATGGATACTCGGTTGACAGAGGTAGATCGTTTTATCAGAATTGATGAGGTACTCCACATCTGCGGGCTTTCCCGAAGTGCGCTCTACGCGTCCATACAAAAAGGGGATTTCCCAGGCCAAGTCAAGCTTTCAAAAAAATCCTCTGCATGGGTCCACAGCGAGGTCATAGCATGGATGAATGCCCGGGTCAATATGCGTTCTGTCCAAACTACTGCATCATAATGCAGCAAGGATTAAGTGCAGAATATGAGGCCAGAATTTATGCAGCTTGAGAAATTCTAGGCACATAACTAATTGGTGTAGCGAGTGCTTTTGCATGCGTCAACATGAGATGAATCTCACGACGACGCACGGGCCCTTCAAAATCGTCAGAACGGCACAATCGTCTTGACCCAGAACGCGCCGCCATCCGACCGGTTGCGCACATCGGACTGGTTCTCGTACTTGGCCATCAAGAACCATCCCGACTTGCTCTGGTATTTGATGAGTGGGCCGATCGCGAATGCGCGGCCCCTGTTATCCTTTACCGTCCTGCCCGCTTGTTTATCATCGGTGATTTGGCGGTAAAGGTAACCACCCGCGCCAAGCACCCAGCCATTCCCCAAGCCCCAGCCGACTGCATAATCGGCATGCAGCTCCTGACCGGATCTATAGTCCGTATCCTTATTGCGGAAGTTGTAGTCGTACATAAGCTTGACGTCCGCATTCAATCCGCTGGGCTGCATCCACGAGATCGCGATCAACGGCTCGACATTCCAATAGTTTCGTCCGATATTCGCCACGTCGTTCCGGTCATAACCGCCAGTCGGGGCATTTGCCTCAAGGGCAACCACGTAGTGCAGCTTTTCCGACGGGTGATAACCGAGAGCCGCAGCGAAGTTCAAATCACCGATGCCGGTATTGCTGTTCTGGTTTGGCCCAACCCGCACGTCGACATTCAGCAGCGGCACGATCGTGTGGAACGCCAGCTGGCCGCCAAGCACCTGCTGATCAGTTACCCATACGAAGCGTGGCACGACACCCGTCACTTGGGCACGGAAGCCCCCTACTGCCGCGGAAATGTCGCGACCGGCGTTATCGCGCAGTGCAGTCGCGCGGTAGGTAGTGCCGTACACGATCGGGTAGAAGCCCGGCCCAGGCATCGCACCGGACAAGAAGTTCTCGACACCGTTGGCGTAAATGCTGCCCCCGCCTTCGGTCGCCAGCGCCCGGTTGCAGTGAAAACAGGTGGCAAGAAAGAATATGCCTGCGCTGCCGGCGGTGCGCAAGAGTCTCGCGTTCATGGTTATCTCCTGGTTATTATATGGATGTGTCGGCTGGCAGGACGGACAGCCGTCCGCCCCGGCCACAAGATACAGAGGATGCGCCCGCTCAGAATGGGTATGGCTGATCTTCCGGCTCGATCGTGATCCACTTAAGTTCAGTGAATTCGTCGATCACCGCTCGGCCGTCGAAGCGCCCGTAGCCGCTGTGCTTGGTGCCGCCATAAGGTGCCTGCGCCTCGTTTTGCACGGTAGCGCCGTTCACGTGGCAGCATCCGGCATCGATCCGCATGGCGACGCCAAGGGCGCGCTGCACGTCGCGCCCGAACACGGCAGACGACAGGCCGTAGGCCGTGTCGTTGGCGACCCGGACCGCTTCTTCCGTGCCCTGCACCCGCACCACGGTCGTTATCGGCCCGAAGGTCTCCTCGTCGTAGATACGCATATCCGGCGTCACCTTGTCCAGGATGGTTGCCGGCATCACGGCGCCGTCGGCGCTGCCGCCGCACACGACGACGGCCCCCTTGCTCACTGCATCTTCGATCAGGGCATTCAGGCGCGCACCGTTTTCCGGGTGCGCCATCGGGCCGATCACGCATCCCGGACCAGAAGCCGGATCACCCATCGGCAGATCCTTCGCCCGTGCCGCATACTTGGCCACGAACTCGTCAGCCACCTTCTCGTCTACCACGAGACGCTCGGTCGACATGCAGATCTGGCCCTGGTACAGGAAAGAGCCGAAGGTGGCGGCCTTGACCGCTGCATCGACGTTGGCGTCGTCCAGCACCACCAGCGGCGCTTTACCGCCCAGCTCCAGCAGGCAGCGCTTGAGATGGGTCGCCGCCTTCTGGGCGATGATCCGGCCGACCCGCGTCGATCCGGTGAAATTGATGCGCCGTACCGCCTGGTGTGCGATCAGGGTATCGATGATTTCAAGCGCATCTTCCGGCGCATTCGTCAGGACGTTCAGTGCGCCCGGCGGCAGGCCGGCGTCGACCAATGCCTCGGCTACCAGCACGTGGGTACGCGGGCTGGTTTCCGATGCACGGAACAGGACGGTGTTTCCACATGCAAGCGGGTAAGCGATGGCGCGCGCGGCGAGCACCACGGGGCCGTTCCAGGGCACGATGCTGAGCACCACGCCGGCCGGCTGGCGCACCGTCATCGACAGGGCGCCCGGCTTGTCGGTCGGGATGGTCTCGCCCTGGATCTGCGTTACCAGCGAGGCTGCTTCACGGAACAGGTTAGCAGCCAGCATCACGTTGAAGCCGCTCCACAGTTCGGACGCCCCGACCTCGTTCGCCATGGCCTGGATGAACTCGGCCGTCTTGGCTTCCAGCGCATCGGCGGCCTTGAGCAAAATACGGCGGCGCTCAGTCGGGCTGGTGAGCGACCAGGTCTTGAAGGCAGCGGCAGCCGAGTCGACAGCCTTGACCGCATCCTCGACCTTGCCCGCAGCAGCGGTGGTAACGACTTTGCCCGACACAGGGTGCATGCGTGCATAGGTGCCGCCGCCGCTTGCGGCCACGTGCTGGTTGTCGATGATCAGTTGGGTTTCCATTTTGATGTCTCCGTGTTCGATGATTGCTGATGGACGAGGCTCAGGCTTCGGATTTCAGGATCTCGGCCATGCGTTCGCCGATCAGCACGCAGGTCGCCATGGTGGCGACCGACGGGATGCGCGGCATGATCGAGCTGTCCGCGATGCGCAGTTTGCGTATGCCGACGACACGCAAGCTCGCGTCGACGACGGCCTGCGCATCCTTGCCCATGCGGCAGGTACCGCTCTCGTGAAAATAGGTGGTGGCGCCGTTCCGGATGAAGTCGGTCATCTCCTTGCCGGCAAGCTTCCTGGCAGGCGCCACCTCGCGCCTGGACAGCTTGCGCAGCGGCCCGGCGTTGCCGATATCGCGGCACATCTCGATGCCGACTGCCAGCGCCTTGATGTCGTCGGGGTGGCTGAGGAAATTTGCGTGCACGATCGGGCGGTCGGACGGCTTGGCCGAGCGCAGCGCGATATAGCCGCGGCTCTTGGGCTGGACCAGGCCAGCGCACAGCGCCCAGCTGTTGGGTGGCGGGCTGTAGGTCTTGGCGACTACCTCGCTCGCGTACGGCAATTCGATCTGGACCAGATTGAGGTCCGGCGGTCCGGACCTGTCGCTCGTGCTGTGCGCAAAGCCCGATGCTTCGGCGCCGCTGTTGCGCAGCCCGGGCGTATCGATCGACTCCCACAGGCAGCCACCATGCAGGATATGGTCCTGGAAATTACGGCCGACCTCGGGTGAGTGGACAACGGTCTTGATGCCATGCTTCTTCAGCGCCTGCTGGTCGCCGATCCCGCTCAACATCAGGAGCTTGGGCGTATTGATGCCACCGGTAGCCACGATGACTTCGCGGTTGGCCCGGATACGCACGGGCTTGCCCTCGCGGACGAATTCCACGCCCTCCGCCATGTTGCCGGAGATGGTCAGCCGGTCGACGTGGGTATTCACCAGCAGCGTGACATTTTTCTGTCCCAGCACCGGATAAAGATAGGCCTTCGCGAGGTTATGGCGCTGGCCGTCGCGGATGATCTGGTTCATCAGGGCGAATCCGGTGTCACGCTCCTCCCGCGCACCGTTCAGGTCATCCAGGACCGGCAAGCCGAGCGAAGCGCAGGCAGCCAGCATTCCTGGTGCGAGAGGCGACGGGTCGTGCGCCGGCTGGACCCATACCGGGCCGCCCTGGCCCCTGTAGCGCGCATCGGGTTTCCCCTGCCAGTTTTCCACCCGGCGGAAGATCGACAGCGCATGATCGTAGCCCCATGCCTGGTCACCGGTGACTTCGACCCAGTAGTCGAGGTTTTTCCTGAAGGGCCTTGCCCAGATGGTGGCGTTGATGCTGCTGCCGCCGCCTACGACCCGTCCCATGTGCTCGGGAATCGCGCGGTTGTTCACGTGGGCGGAAGGCACCGCGACGTCATTCCAGTCGCGCTCGGTGCCAAGGTTGGTGAACCAGACCCGTGGATCGGACACTGCCGGCGAGGTATCCCAGTTGCCGGCCTCGATCACCAGGATTTTCGCGGTGAGGTCGGCTGCCAGGCGGTGTACCAGCGCGCAGCCGGCACTGCCGGTGCCGCAGACGATATAGTCATATGCATCGAGCAGGCTCTTGCCACGTTCGCCCTGGTTGGCGCGAATACCGTCAAGGGTATCCGCCAGGGCCGTGACGCCGGTACCGAAAATCCCGGCCGCCCCCATGAAGCGCAGAAAATCGCGCCTGTTGATACTGCCCTTCATCAGGGATGCTTCCAGCGATGCCAGCAGCTGTTCCTTCAACATTGTCTCCTCCTGTTTTGTCAGCGTGCCTGCAAGGTCGGCTTGGCGACATCACGGCACTGACTGAACAGCTTAGGAAGAAGATAACGCTATGTCTTACGGAATATGGCCATGGCTGACGGATATCGGCCAGTTTCGCTCAGCGGATCACCAGTGGCGCTGGCGCGTCTCCGAAGGTGTCTCGCCGAAGCACTCGCGGTACTTGCGATTGAATTCGCCCAGGTGGCGGCATCCCCAGCGATAGGCGATCTCGGCGATATTCTTGTCCGCCGACTGCGCACGCACCAGTTCCGACCGTATGCGCTGCAGGCGCTGCCGCTGCAGGTATTGCATCGGGCTGGTGTCGCCGGCGTGCTGGAAGGTTCGCGCCAGCGAGCGGATGCTGCAACCGGCTGCGGTGGCGATGTCGGTGAGCGTGATATCGGCCTCGAGATGCTCGTGGATGTAATCGACGGCGGCCCGGAACTGGCGTGGCGAGACGGTGCGCACCTTCGCACCATGACCGGCATGGTAGTTGTGGGGCTGGATGCTCAACAGTGTCAGCATCAGCAGTTCTTCGGTGCCGGCGGTCGCGAGCGGGTTGGCCGCAAGTTCGTCGCCACCATTCACCGATGCGACGACGAAGCGCAACAGGGCCTGCCACCGCTGCACCGCCTGCGGCAGCGCCATGATGCTATCGAAGTGCAATGGTGCGCTGGGCAGGCAGTCGTACATCTTCATGCATGCTTCTTCCATGCGCCTGCGCTCGAAACGCAGCTTGAGCACTTCGGTAGCGGGGTCGTAGAGGAAGACCGGGCGGTCCTCTTCCTGGGAGATAAACGTGCCACCATCGGCAGCCGTGAAGACCCGGCCATCGACGGCCATCCCTGCACGTCCCCTGACCGCGGTGGTGACGAGGATGGCGCCTTCCAGTCCTTTCGGCTCGATATCGACGTTCGCCCCGAAGCTGAACGTGGACAGCGCGACTTTACCGCATGACGCGGCGCGGACCCGGATGGGCGACACGCTGGCGCCGCAGGCAGCTTTCGGCCTGGCACTGAATGGCCCCTGCAGGCGCTCGATGGCCGCACTGGCCTCGCGCAGGTCCGGCGTCGACACCCTGATGAACCGGTCGGATAACAGCAAGCCTGCTTCACTATCGCCCATCATGATGTCGCCTCCTTCAGGAACCACCCATTCGGAAACAGGATCAGAAAGCGTGCCTGATCCCGGCCATCACCCCGTTCTGCGCCCTGCCCGGCGCTACCGTGCCGCCAGCGTCAAGGGCAATCGCCGCCTGGCCATGGTTGTCCATGCGCCCGACGGCGGCATAGATCGCGCTGCGCCTGGAGAGCAAATAAGTCAGCCGTGCTACCAGCATATTGGTGTCGTCCGGCGAACCCTTCACGCTTTTTCTCGCGACCTGGGCGTCGAGCGTCAGTTGCGGGCCGACCGGATGACTGACGCCAAGGTAGTAGAGATCCGATTCAATCAGGCCGGTTGCCGCGTCCGTCTTGCGGTCCATGACCCCGGCGCCCAGCTTGGTGCGGCCGAGCATGGCGTAGCCGTTGACCGTGGTACGGCGGTCGTACCTTGCGCTGCTGGTGAGCCCGAACGCAGCGCCGGTGTTCCCGTACAGCTTGTCGTACGATGCCGTCACCCCATAGGTGTTCGCATCGTAGCCCAGCAAGCCGGTGTATTGCCGGCATGCTTTCGAGTCAGCCGGCACTTCGCCGGCGCAGTTGGTGGCCGCCGGCCCGCCAGCCGCCGAGGCATCGCGTCCAACACTGTAGGTGGCACCCACCGTCAATCCCTTGAACGTGCCCATGTAGGCGATGGCATTGTCGCTGCGCGCATTCGGGATGTAGAGGTCGATGCTGCTGATCGAGAACAGGTTCGGTCCGAGCACGTCGCTCTTGATCATGGCGTAGAACGTCATGTTCGGCACGCGTCCCACCTGCAGCGTGCCCCAGCCACTCTTGAGGCCCACCGAGGCCTGGCGACCGAACAGGCGCCCACCCTGGCTGGACGTGCCGACGTCCATATTGATACCACTCTCGAGCGTGAAGATCGCCGACAAGCCATTCCCCAGGTCTTCGGCACCGCGAAAGCCGAGGCGCGAGGGAACACTGCCGGTCAGCGTCGGCATCTTCGTCATGGAATGGCCCGCCGCGTCGACGTTGTTCGTATGCGCGAAGGCGGTATCGACGATGCCGTACACGGTGATATTCGTCTGGGCGGAAGCCGCGCCTGCGCAGAGGCCGGCCGCGAGGGCGGCGGCCGTCACTGCGCCGCGCCGTCCGGCTGCAATGTTGTTCATGTTTGTCTCCTGATTATTCTTGTCTGTGGCCCGCCGCGACGGTGCGGCGGGCTCGTGCTGCCGGATCGTTCGTCCGGTTCAGTCCACGCTCAGTTCACATTCAGTTCACATAGTCCGGCTGGTTCTCTGGCGCCGCCTGGACAAAAGCCGGCTGTTTCATGCAGTGCGCGTAGACCGCCTGCACACGGGGGAATCCCGACAGGTCGCAACCCATGCGCATCGCGTTGGCCACCTGGGGGACGAGACAGCAGTCGGCCAGGGTCGGAGTGTCGCCGACGCAGCAGGCTCCCGCCGGCAGCTTCGCCACCAGGCGCTCCACCGCCCCCAGTCCTTCGCTGACCCAGTACTTGTACCAGGCCGACTTGTCCGCTTCGCTCACGCCAAGTGTGCCGGTCAGGTACTTCAGCACGCGGATGTTATTGATCGGGTGGATCTCGCACGCGATGGTCTGGGCAATTTCGAGCACGCGCGCGCGCAGCACCGGGTCCTGGGGAACCAGCCGGGGCGCCGGATAACGGTGGTCGAGGTAGTCGATGATCGCGAGCGATTGCGTCAGCGTGACGTCGCCATCGACCAGGACCGGCACGATGCCGGCCGGACTCAGCTCGCGGTACGCGTCCTGGCCCTGTTCGCCGCCGCGCAGGTTGACGCCGGCATAGTCGTACTGTAGACCCTTCAGCGCCAGCGCGATACGCACGCGGAAGGAAGTGGAACTGTTGAAGAAGCTGTAGAGTTTCATGGTATCTCTATGGGTACGAAAAATCAGGTCGATGCCGGCGTGGACGCTGCGGCGGATCCCGCGCTGCCCGCCGCCGTCGCGCCGCCGGCGCGTGGGTAACGGACGAACATCGCAAAGACCGAAATCGATGCCAGCAGCGCCGGAATGGCGAGCAGCAGGATGATGGTCGAAAAGCCCAGGCCGGCACCAAGAAGCGCGCCACCCATCAGCGAACCGAGGATCGCGCCGCACCGGCCGATGCCCAGTGCCCAGCTGACGCCGGTAACGCGGTTGCTGGTCGGGTAGAACGCGGCGGCCAGGGCATTCGCGCCGATCTGGGAGCCGCTGACGCAGAACCCCACGCCGGCCACGCCCAAGTTCAGGAGCAGCAGGTCGGTGTACTGGAAGCCGATCAGGGCGATGAATGCGATGGCGCACAGGTAGGACAGGCCGAGCACGCGGAAGGGATTGAACCGGTCCATCAGGCGGCCGATGACGATGGCGCCGACGGTGCCGCCGACCTGATACATGGCCGATACCAGCGCCGCCTTGGCGATCGGGAAGCCGGCATCCTTGAACAGGGTCGGCAGCCAGTTGGTCAGCAGGTAGACGATCAGGAGGCTCATGAAGAAAGCTGCCCACAGCGCCATGGTCCCGAACGCCAGCGGCGATGCGAACAGCTGGGCGACCGGTGAACGGCGCACGGCCGCCGGTGGCTCCGGAATGAAGAAGCTGGCGCCGGAAAGCTGTGCGTCGGGCGCAATGCGCCGCAGGGTTGCCTCGATCTGTTTGCTGCCGGGCTTGCGCAGCACCAGGAAGCGCACCGATTCCGGCAGCAGGAAATAGAACACCACTGCGCAGGCGATCGGCACATAGCCGCCGAACAGCAGCACGCTGCGCCAGCCATACTCCGGAATCATGTGCGCCGCCAGCACGCCACCAAGGCCCGAGCCCAGGGTGAAGCCGCAGAACATGATGGTAACGACGGTCGACCTGGTGCGTTGGGGCGCATATTCGGAGGTCAGGGTGATTGCGTTCGGCATCGCGCCGCCCAGCCCCAGGCCGGTCAGGAAGCGGAAGATGGTCAGCATGAGCAGCGAGTCGGTGTAGGCCGAAGCCAGGCTCCAGATCCCGAAGAACAGCACCGACAAGACGAGAATTGCCTTCCTGCCGATGCGGTCGCCGAGCGGGCCCGCAAGGAAGGAGCCGAAGGCCAGGCCGACCAGGCCGGCGGACAGCAGCGGCGCAAGCTGCTGCGGGGTCAGGTGCCACTCGCCCCGCAGCGAAGGTGCGATGAAGCCGATGATCGCCGTATCGAATCCATCGATGGCGATGATGATGAAGCAGAGGAAGGCGATCAGGAACTGGTAGCGCGTGAAGCGCCCCGAATCGATCAGCTGCTGTACGTCGACGTGCGCGGTACTGGACATGATGTCTCCTGTTGGTTGTTGCAGGCGGCCGCGGTCTGGTGCCGCGGTCCGTTTTCCGGATTCGGTGGTACCGGGCTCCTTCAGCCGAGGTCGACGAAGACCCGGCCGTTCTCGATCTTCACCGGATAGGTGCGCACCGCCTCGGTGACAGGCTGGCAGGTCGGGCGGCCATCGCGGATGTCGAACTTGCCCTGGTGGAGCGGGCATTCGATCTCGAAGCCTTCGAGGAAGCCGTCGCACAGGCGGGCGTGCCCGTGCGTGCAGATGTTGTCGGTCGCGTAGACTTGCCCGTCGACGTTGTACAGCGCGACGTCCCTGCCCGCGGTTTCCACGCCCAGGACGTCTTCCTCGGGCACCTCGTCGAAAGCGCTGACGTCGGTCCAGTTGTTTGCCATGTTGCTTACCTCAATAGTTAGATCGGATAGATCAGCGAGTTCGGGATCATCTCGGTGTCGTACACGCACATCCGCGACTCGAACTTCAGTCCGTCCGGCGTGACGCGCACCCGGTCGATGTAGCGACCGACGTTGAACACCGTCGTTTCCTGGCTCAGCTTGGTGCGGAACACCGCGTAGTTGGCCTCGGCCTCGATCACGTCGCCCTCGCGGCGCAGGATGCGCGGCAGACCGACCGTGTGCCGCTGGTAGTACGGGTCGTGGAACAGGGTCTCCCGGATGCCGTACACCCGGTCGCGCAGCATTCCCTTGCTCAGCAGTGCCAGCGTGGACAGCGGGAACCCGCGTTCGTGGTTCTCGCGCGGCTGCACCTTGTATTCGCACTCCTCGGCGAAGAATTCCACCCAGCGGTCCCAGTCTGCGGCATCGACCGTGGCTGCATAATCGGCGTAGAGCTGGGCCAGGGCCAGGTAGGTCTGAACATCATCGTTTGCGCTCATCGATCAATCCTCCATCACCTTACGCCAGTACTCGTACATCCCGCGGATCAGCGTTTCCGTGACCATGTGGTCCGTGTTCTCGGCGCCATAGCCGCCGAGTTCCGCCACCGCCCGGTGGAAGGGTTTCTGCTCGAAGCCGTACTGCGACAGCTCGATCACTTCGCCGTCGTCCGCCGACACGAAGCCGGCCGGTCCGAACAGGTTGGCCTGGATCAGGCGTCGCTGGGTCATCTCCTCGGTGTCGTCCTCGAAGCCGAAGTGGGTCCAGACGAAGTCGAACGAACCCTTGCCGTCCGGCTGGATGTGGCGCGTGGAGACGCTGTTGACCTGCTGCTGGAAGATCACGCTCGGGAAGATCGTCATCATCACCGCCGTCGGGCCGCCCCACCATTCCTCGGGAACGATGTCGAGGAGGCGCTTGTCCTCGATCTGCATGCTCTCCTTGAAGCTGGTGATGCCGGAGGTGACGTCGGCCTTGCTGCCGGCGGCGCTGCCGCGGGTCGAGATCATCGCCGCATGGCGGTGGTGCTCGTCCATCACCAGCTGCGACTTGTTATCCGCGCGCCACAGGCCGTAGGTCACGAACCAGGTGTGCAGCAGGCCCGGGTGGTACGGGTCCTTGATGTTCTCCTGCATCAGCTTCCAGTTGCCCGGGATGCGCTGGCGGTTGTAGCCGAGGATCTTCAGCTGGCGGCCATTGAACAGGCGGTCGAAGTAGCGAGTGATCTCCGGGCCGAGGTAGTCCTCGAGCGATTCGACCTCATGGTCGAAGGAGGCGAACACCACGCCGCCGCGGGTGGCGACCTTCAGCTTGGTCAGGCCGTGATCCTCGGGCTTGAATTCCTTCGGCATGCCGCCTTGGATCTTGCCCTCCTGCTTGACGCCGCGGCGGAAGGGCACGCCCTGCAGATCACCGTTTAGCCGGTAGTTCCACTGGTGGTAAGGGCAGACCAGTTCCTTCTTGTTGCCGTGGCGCTCGCGGCAGAATTGCATGCCACGGTGCGCACACACGTTCTCGACCACGTTGACCGCGCCATCCTCGCCGCGGATCATGATCACCGAGCGCTCGCCCACCACGGTGCGCTTGAAGTCGCCTGCATTCGGGATCTCGGCTTCCAGGCCGACGTAGCACCAGTGGCCGCGGTAGAAGAGACGTTCCAGCTCGCGCTTGTAAATTTGCTCGTCGGTGTAGACCGAGAACGGGATCCGGTTGCTGCTCTCTTTCGATTCCCACACCGGACGGATCGGGAATACGACGGGATTGTCTCCCATGTCTGTCTCCTTTTTTATACTTTTCTCAGCCCGCGACACGCACGCGGATCTCGCCCAGGCCGGCGACGCTGCCGACCATCAGGTCGCCCGGCTTGACTGCGTTCACGCCTTCGGGCGTGCCAGTCATGATGATGTCGCCCGGCTCCAGGGTTTCGTACTCGGACAGGTAGGCGATCGATTCGGCCACCGACCAGATCAGCTTGGAGATATCCGAGCGCTGGCGCGATTCGCCATTCACCGTGACGGTGATTTCGCCTTCACTTACGTGGCCGACGTCGGTAGCCTTGTGGACGGGACCAATCGGCGCCGACTGCGCGAAGGACTTGCCGAATTCCCAGGGGCGGCCCTTGTCGCGCGCTTCCAGTTGGATGTCGCGCCGGGTCATGTCCAGGCCTACCGCATAGCCGTACACGTACTCGAGCGCCTGCTCGACAGGGATATTCGCGCCGCCCTTGCCAATCGCGACCACCAGCTCTATCTCGTGGTGGAAGTTCGCGGTCTTCGGCGGGTACGGGATCGTCACCTCGTCGCTGCCGGCTGCGACGGTCGCATTCGCCGGCTTCATGAAGAAGAACGGCGGATCGCGGTCCGGGTCCTTGCCCATCTCGCGCGCATGCGCCGCGTAGTTGCGGCCGACGCAGAAGATGCGGTTGATGGGGAACTGCTCGTCGCTGCCGGCGATCGGCAGGCTGTGCACGGGTGCCGGCGATACTGCGTATTTCATGGTGTTCTCCAGTGTAGTTGCTGTGTCTCTTACTGCATTTTTTCTTCGCGCCACAGGCCGAGCGCCTGTTGCATCGGACGGTCCGAGAAGCTGAACAGGATGGTCTGTTCGCTGGCCTGCAGCCGCAGCGTGTGCCACGACGGGACCACGAAAACATCGTTCGGACCGAAGGTCCAGGTTTCGTCGCCGACCTGGGCGCTGCCCTCCCCTTCGAGGCAGACGTAGACCGTGCCATCGGTACTGCGGTACGGCGCGGTGGCAAAGCCGGCCGGCAGCAGTTGGGCGAAGGCGCCGATGGTCGGCATCGGCGACGCACCGGTAGCCGGGTTCACGTAACGCAGCTTGTGTCCGAAGTGGGCGTCGGGTGCGGTACGGGCAATGCCTTCCAGTGCTTCCCTGGTCTGGGTGAACGGGTAGACGAAGACCTTGGTTGGATCCGATGCCTCCTGCTTCAGGTCCATCGGCAGCATGTTGTGGCCGTAGCGCGCCAGGGCGTCGCCTTCCGGACGCGCGGTCTGCTGCGAGGCCGTGCTGCCATGCTCGGCGAAGCCGGCATCGAAAAAGCGCAGGGTCGGGATATCGAGGCCATCGAGCCACACCACGGGTTCGGTGCCGAGGTTGCCGTGGTCGTGCCAGGTCCACGACGGGGTGATGATGAAATCGCCCCGGCGCATCGTGGTGCGCTCGCCGTCCACTGCGGTATAGGCGCCCTCGCCGTCCAGCACCAGGCGCAACGCGGACTGGCTATGGCGGTGCGCCGGCGCCACTTCGCCCGGCATGATCAGCTGCAGGCCCGCATACAGCGACTGGGTGATCGAGGAACTGCCGCGCAGCGCAGGATTTTCCAGGATCAGGACGCGCCGCTCGGCCTCTTCCGCGGTGATCAGGCGACCGGCTTCCATCACCTGTTCGCGCACCTCGGCATAGCGCCAGAGCGCATACGCCACCGGGGTCTTGGGCGACTTCGGCACCAGTGCGCCGAGCACCTCCCACAAAGGCGTCAGGTTATTGCTGCTGATACGGCGATAATACTCGGCGCGCTGTTCCTTCACGCCGGCAGCGCCCAGGGTGCCGCTTCCTTGCATGTCCATTCGTTTCTCCTCGGGGTCAGGCCGCTTTGGCGTAGAACGCGTCGGCGTAGATATGATCGATGTCGATGCCACGGTCGCGCGCCACCAGCGTCGCCGCGTCCACCATCGGCGGTGCGCCGCACAGGTAGGCGCGCCATCCGGCCAGCGAGCGCCAGTCCTGGGCCACCGCCTCGGTGACGATGCCGCTGCGCAGCAGCGCGCTGTCGCTGCCTTCGGTGATGACGACGTGGACCGTTAGGTTCGGATAGCGCTCCGCCAACCCGTACAGCACGTCGGTGCAGTAGATGTCGCGGGGCCCGCGCACGCCGAAATACACGTGGATGTCGTTGCGCATGCCCGATTCGAGGGCGCCGCGCACGATCGACAGGACCGGCGCCAGGCCGGTACCGCCGGCTACGCACAGCATCGGTCCCTCATGCCTGGTGCGCAGGTAGGAAGTGCCCAGCGGACCGCTGACGCGGACCGCGTCGCCGACCTTCAGCTCGCGGTCGACATAGCCGCTCACCAGGCCGTCCTTGACGATGCGGATGTGGAATTCGAGTTCGTCGTCACCGGGAAGTCCAGCCATCGAGTAGGGGCGCACATGCTGCGGCGTGAACTGCAGCGTCGCGTACTGGCCCGGCGAATACTCGAGCGGCTTGGCAGTGCGCAGCCGCAGTCGCACGATGTCGTGGGTAACCCGGTCAAGCGTGGTAACGGTGGCCTTCAGGATTTTTGCCGGATGGCTGATCACCTCGTCCGGCTCCGGGATTTCGATGGTGCAGTCACCGGTGACGACGCTGGTGCAGGCCAGGATGGTCTGGCCACCCTCGGCGTCGATGATGTGGCCTGGATTGACCGTGTCGGCCACATTCCCGTTGACCACCTTGCAGCGGCAGGTGCCGCAGCGGCCGGCGGTGCAGCTGTATGAGATCGGTACTTCGTGCTCGCGCAGGGCAGCGAGCAGGTTGGCGCCCGCGGCGACCTCGATGACTCGGTCGAGCGGCTGGATGTGCAGTTTCATGCTGTCTCCAAAACTTATATCTCGTTCTTGGATTTGATTATATGAAGGGTAGTAAAATAAAAATACAAAATCCCATGAATCCACAATATAGATTTGGTGAATGTCAGATGCGTAACCTCCGTGATATCGATCTCAATTTGCTGGTCGTGTTCCTGCAGCTGTTCAAGGAGCGGCGGGTATCGGTCGTGGCCGACAACTTGGGGCTGACCCAGCCGGCGGTGAGCAACGCCTTGAGCCGGCTGCGCAAGATGCTGGGAGACGAGCTGTTCCTGCGCAGCGCGCGCGGCATGGAACCGACACCGTATGCAGCCCAACTGGCCGAACCGATCGAATTGGCGCTGGCGTCGATCCGCGACACCCTCGACCGCCAGCTCGAATTCGATCCGCTGGCGAGCGTGCGCAGGTTCACGATTGCGATGACGGACCTGGGGGAGATCCACTTCCTGCCACGGCTGATGAGCCGGCTGGCCGAACTGGCACCAGGCGTCACGATCAGCACCGTACGTAATACCGCCGTCAACCTGAGCGACGAACTGGAGGCGGGACGGGTCGACATCGCCATCGGCCTGCTGCCTCAGTTAAAGGCAGGATTCTTCCAACGTAACCTGTTCCGGCAGCGCTACGTCTGCATCTTCAGAGAGGGGCATGCGCTGGACAAGGAAACCTTGACGCTGCGGGACTTCGAGGAGGCGCAGCATATCGTCGTGGTCGCGGGTGGCACTGGGCATGCCTTCGTGGACGAGACCATCGCGAAGCGCGGGGTCAAACGGAATGTACGGCTCAGCGTGCCCCACTTCGTCGCGCTCGGGCATATTCTTGCGACAACGGATCTAATTGCCACTGTGCCAGAGCGCTACGTGCGCGAGAGCATGGCACCGTTCGGGCTGAAATACCTGCCGCATCCGGTGCCATTCCCGGAGTTCGACGTGAACCTGTTCTGGCATGCGAAGTTTCACAAAGAGCCCGGGAACCAGTGGCTTAGGAATGTTATTGCGGAGCTTGCGGTGGACTAGGTGCAGCGCAATATGAATCGTCTTGGTTGTCCCGGTATCCGGAACAGTCTGTTTAGCAGCGCGAGGTTTATCTCAAGGTACAGGTGCACTAGACTTCCTGCGATAAATTCGACTCTCTGGAAGCAGAACTTTGGCACACACGATTACCCTAGAACCCGTACGAATTAGCATGGCCTTCCGGATAACGAGCGCGGTATTAATTGGACTGCTGGTATTTATGGGCGCGGACATGCATGGCGGCAACGGCTTCGGAACTGCACCGGCCTGGGTCGCCGCATTGCTGGCCGGCGGCGCCGTCTTTGCGTTCACGGACCTTCTACTGCCCATGTTGACCGTGGCGATTCCGCCAGGGCTCCTTGTCCTTTCGATCATTGGGCTGGCGGCGCGCTAAGTCGTAATATCACGCTGGCGACGTCGCGTTCCATTCTAGGCGTCCAATGATACCGTTCCAGGTCGACCCTTCCGCGTCCGACACGGCATGTCCGTCCGGACGGTAGGCAGGCTGCCGCATGCGATTGTCGATCCGCACCGACATACGATGCTGGCCCTGGCCCAGCACCCCCAGTTCAAATTCGTGCGGCGCCACCAGCGAGCGATTGCTGCCAATCAGCCGGTCGTCGACGTAGACACTAGTGTGCCAGCGGGCCTGTTCAAGCATCAGTGCGATACGCTTGCCTTGCCAGGCCGGTGGGATGTCGATATCGCGCTGGTACCAGGCCACACCGAGGTAATGGCGCACCGGCTGCGACAGATAGGGCACCTGGACATTGCCGGGCCTCGTATACGCCTTGTACTGGGGCAGCAGGTACCAGCGCATGTCGCGTGGCAGCGCGGCGACAAAGGGCGTCTCGGCGGTGATCTCGTTGCCGTAGCCCTGGGTCTGCAGGATACCGGGCAGGCGGATCCGCGCATCGCCAGGCAAGGCACTGGCTGAGCACGCGTTCACGCCGACGTCCTGGCTGTCGACCGCGAAGCGCCAGGAGCCAGCCAGCGAGGCCGCACCGTCGCGCGCCGGCGTTGCCGGCAGCGCCCGCGCAAAGGATCGCGGCAAGGCCGCCGCCGCCAAAGTGCAGGCGATGAAGGAACGGCGGCTGATAGTGGTGGCCATGTGGCTCTCGATCGTGGAAAACGTGTTATTTCACCGTGAAGGTTTTTTCCACGCTCTTCAGTCCTGCCGCGCTTACGCCCAGCTTGACCGCTCCGCCTTTTTGTTCCGAACGCAGAATCGCCATCGCAAAACCGTTGTGCAGCACTTTCTTATTGCCGGAAAAGAGATCGTCGCTCCAGTGGTCGCCGTTATCCACTGCAATCAAATGCGCCGCGCCGCTCACGTTGAAGGTGACCTCGCCCTTCGTGGTCGGCACCTTCCTGCCCTTGGCGTCGACCGCATACACCTTCACATACTGCAGATCCTGGCCATCCGCCTTCCAAGCCGGATTTTCCGCTTCGATTGTCAAGGCCACTGCGGCACCGGTCGTCTCCAGGCGGTCTTGCGCCACGATTTTCCCGCCGGTCCTCGCCACCGCCGTCAGCGTACCGGGAGCAAATGGGATGTCCTTCCAAAATATCGTGTTGCGCTTGGTAGGGTCGGCGGAATTCTTCTGCACACCCACAGACTTGCCATTCACCAGCAACTCGACTTCTTCGGCGTTGGTGTAGGTGTACATGTTGTATTTCTTCCCTTCCTGGCGGTTCCAATGCGATGAGATCACCTTTTGCCCTACCATCACATCGTTCCACATCTTCGATTCGCCCTCGTTATCGACGATGCCGATATGGACCAGCGGCGCATCCTGGAAGATGCTCTTGGTAAGCCAGGCTTGCGGGAACGGCTCCAGCGCGTGATTGAAGAAGGAGTAGGCCCAGCCCTTCTTGGGCCAGCCGTCGGATTCGCCCCAGTATTCGATGGCGCCCCAATACGCCAGGCCCACCATTTTGTCGCGGTCCATCCCGAAGTAAGGCGCAGCCAGTTCGTTGGTGACTGCCTCGCTCTGATAGATGATCATGTCGGGAGCATGCTTCAGGTATTCCTGGTAGTCCACCCAGACATAGTTGAAGCTGGCGACATCGGTGATGGTCGCCAATTCCGGCGGAATGATGTTTTCCTTGATATTGAAGGCCGGGTTGGCCTTGATGATGCCGCCGGCACGCGCGGGATACATCGCGACCGTGGTTTTGCGGGTGGGGTCGTAACGTTTTGCGACCACGTCCATGATGCGGTAGGTGGTCTTGCCCCAGTCCCCGGTCGGGAAGCCCCAGCGCTCTTCCTGGAACTGCAGTTCATTGCCGAAGCTCCACATAATCACGGAAGGATGGTTGCGGTCGCGCTTGATCCATTCCTTCAGATTCTTGAACCACAAGTCATTCCAGGGCGCGCTGCCGGCCCAAGCGGTGGTGCTGCCCCATTTGTCATAGAGCTCGTCGACGATCAGGAGGCCTTTTTCGTCCGCGAGTTCAAGGAAGGATTCGGAATACGGATTGTGCGATGTGCGAATATGGTTGAAGCCGAAGGCTTTCAAGCGGTCCATCATCCTAGCGATCGAGGTCCGGTAGGCGGCCACGCCCACCGCACCGAGGTCGTCGTGATTGGCGACACCTTTTAGAAATACCTTTTTTCCATTCAATTTCAGGCCAAACTCCTTCGAAAACTCGATGGTGCGGATACCGAACTTCTTGGTGAGCCTGTCGATGACCTTGCCGTCAGATACCAGTTCGACTTCCGCAGAATACAGCGCGGGTGTGTCGACCGACCAGAGCTGCGGATTGGCGACATTCGTTTTCGGCAAGAGCACTTCGATCGTCGGCAGGTTGCGTAGCAAGGGCACCGATGTTCTGGTGGCGGCAACCTGCTTCCCGTCCGGGGCAAAAATCTTGGTATTGATCTGGACATTGTCCGGCTTGCCTTTTACTCCCGCCACTTCCACCTGCACACTGACCTCGGCATTTTTCTCGGAAATCACCGGCGTTGTCACGAAAATGCCGTGGCGCGCAATCGAAACCGGATTTTTCACCACCAGGTGCACATCGCGGAACAGTCCGCCACCCGTGTACCAACGTGAGTTTCCGTCGCTCGTAGAAGCACGAACAGCTACCACGTTGTCGCCATCGTATTTGACAATGTCCGCGATATCGGCCTCGAAGCCGAGATAGCCATAATCCGTTCCACCAATTTTCTTGCCGTTGACCCAGACGTCGCCAGACAGCATGATGCCTTCGAAATCTAGCATTACCTGCTTGCCCTTCCATGCCGGGTCTGCCCGGAATGTCTTTCGATACCAGCCGACGCCATTCGCCTTGAATCCGCGGCCGCGGTTGGCAGTCTTGTCCCAAGGCTGCTCGAACTGGAAATCGTGCGGCAGATCCAGCTTGCGCCATTGATTGTCATCGAGACCCGGATTCTGTGCATCCGGCACATCGCCGGCCTGGAACTTCCAGCCGAAATTGAAAAGCTGGTTGATCCGACCGGTCTCGTTGTCCTTGCCTACCTGGGCGAACAGCGACGTGGAACAGAAGATTGCGATGAGAAGGAAGAGGATTCTGGCGTTTTTCATTATGAATTTATCAAGGGTGCAATATCAAAATTGTGGACCGTGGATGCGGCGGCTTATGGATCGATGACGGTGGCACCGCTCCTGACGTCAATGGTCCACGGCCGCGGTTCGGAAAGCCTCAGCTTACCGGCGCCGATCTCCACCGGCATCCAGAGGTAGCGGCTGTCCCACTGTGCTGCAGGCTTCCACTGATCCCCCATGAAAATGACGGAGGTCTTGTCGGTGCCGGCGACCTTCAGCAGCAAGGCGGATTGCGCGCCATAAGTCTTCGTATCGGGTGGGGCGATATCCTTGAACTCGCTCCACGGTCCTTTCAGGTCGCGCGCAGTGGCATATTTGTTCGCGTTCGGCGCCCAGCCGGTAAGCCCGGAACCGAGAATGTAGTAGAGACCATCGTGGTGCACGAGTGCACCGCCTTCGATGGGCGCCTGTATGAAGGCAGTTTGCTCGGCCACGTCGAGGTAGTCATCGGACAGCTTGGCGATGAAAAAGCCCTTGGTGGGCCGGCTCTCGAAGATGAGATAGGCCGACCCGTCATCGTCGATAAACTGGCCAATGTCGCGGCTCTCCTGTCCCAGCGGACGGAACGACCTGAGATAGCGATACGGCCCGGCGACACTGTCGGACACAGCGATGCCGACCCGGGCGAGCTTGTAAGCCAGGTTGGGATTTGTTTCGCCGGGATCGAGCGGACCATCGATGTGCATATACATCACGAACTTCCTGGTCTTCGCATTGAAGAAGACCTTTGGCCGCTCCAGTACCCAGTTCGGCCCGATGTTCTCAGGTGCCGCCATGTCGACCGGCAGCCCGCGAAAGGTCCAGTTGACGAGATCCGTGGACGAGTAGCACGAGACATAGCGCCGGCCCTGGACGGCATTCTTGGGACGGTACTCGCCGAACCAGTACCAGGTGTCCGCCACCTTCAGGATGCCGCCGCCGTGGGCGTTGACATGCTCGCCGCGATCGTCTCGCCAGATGTCGCCGGGCTTGATGGCCGAAGCGGTACTGGCGGCGTGGACAGGCATCGCCGTTGACAGCACCAGAGCGGAAAGCGCGCAGCAAATCTTTATCTTCATGAATCCTCCATATCAGCCGCTCTCATTCGAGGACGTCGACGCCATTCGGTCCGAGTTGCAGTTTGTTGCTCCAGCGCTGACCGGAAAGAGCGCTCTTTTCCTGGCCTTCTATGTCGACTTCGACGGGTTTGCGGTTGGTGTTGACGTACAGGGTGCGGCCGTCGACGACACGGGCATACACGCCCGCCGGCGTGACCGGACCGCGCTTGATGCCAAGTTCCTGGTAGAGCTTGCGGTACAGGGGCTGGAGGACGGAGGGCTGGGCCAGCGTGGCGACGTAGATCGCCCTGCCCTTGCCGAAACGGTTGACCGTGATTGCCGCGGGCGCGCCGTCGAGGTTGGAGAAGCGTGCCAGGACATGCGCCGTGGACGGCTCGAGCACTTCGTAGAAATGGATGGCCGTCCTGAACCCGACGCCGTCGATGGTACCGGCGAGGGGCTCGGAGTTCCTGTAAAAGGCGTGGGTCCTCAAGCCGAAAACGTCGGTCAGCCGGCCGGGCAGCGAGGTAGCGTGCCACTGGTTGTGTTCATTGACCTTGTCGGAGGAAGCGGTCATGACGACCGTGCCGCCGGCACCGACGTAGCTGCGCACCACGTCGGTCGCGGCCTTGTCCATCAGGTATTCGCCGGGAATCACGAGCAGCTTGTACCGGCTCAGATCTTCGTGGGCGATACTGATGACGGCTACATCGATATTGTCTCTGTACAGCGGCGCGAACGCATTGTGTTTCTGATCCATGTAGGGCGTCGCATAGTACTGTTTCACCCTGCCCGCGGCCAGCAACGAGTCCCAGGAGTAGGAGATGGCGATCTCCGGCTTCATCTCACGCGGAAAGCCGAGGGCCTGCATGGTCCGGAACTCCCTGGCGATGGCGCGCCATTCGTCGAGCTTCCACGACGGCGTGTCGTCGTGGTCGAGCAGTCCGAACAGGATCTGCTCCTCCCCGCCGAGGTGGCTGTTGAAAGTCCAGGCCAGGATGCCCTGTCCGCCGTTCAGCAAGCCCAGGTAGCCGAGCATGCGGGAGCGGCCCTTCTCGCCATAGAAGCCCTCCCCACCTGCCTGGAACTCGTTGAACCAAACCGGGGAAGTCATCCCGCCCTTCATCATCATGGTGTCGAACGCGCCCTGCAGCGGATCGGTGGCGTAGTAGCCGAAGGCGCCGTGTGTCGCATACTGGCGGTAGCTCGACAGCCAGTCGAACCCCAGGCGCGGCCCGTCGGGCCACAGATTCGAGAGTGCTGGCTTAGTGGGGGCATACTGCTTGCGAACGGACTCGAGGTCTCTCAGCACGGTAATCGCCGCATCTGACCAGAAGCGGCGCACGTCGAGATAACGCTCGCCGGGGCTGGATGCATCCGGGAGCCGGATCTGATCCCAATCGGTCATGTTGCGTGACCAGCGCTGCGTGGCCCAGGCCTTGTTGAGCGCCGCCAGGTCGCCGTACTTTGCCTTGAGCCAGCCGATGAAGCGCCCGCGCGTGGGCTCGGAGTACGACATGTAGCCGTTGCCCATTTCATTGTTGTAGCCGATGGCGATGACGGCCGGATTCTGGCCGTAGCGCCGGAGGTACGCATCGGCGAAGCGGTGCAGCAGGCGGCGGTAATCCGGATCGGAAATATCGACCATGTACCGCCTGGCTGGGTACATCCTGGTACCGTCTTCCTTGACCAGCGTGGCGCCCGGATATTCCTGGTGCAGCCATTGCGGTGCGATGGAGCCTCCGATATCGAGGACGACCTTGATGCCTGCCGCCTGCATTTGGGCCATGACCGCATCAAAGGCTTCGAAGGTGAACTTGCCGTTGCTCGGCTCAAAATAATCCCAGGACAGGTCGCCCATGCGCACGACTTGCAGGCACGCCTTTTTCATCAGGTCGATGTCGGTCTTGATCTGGGCCGGCGAACGGTCGACCGGCTGGTAATTGGTACCGACGAAGAGCTGGCCCTGGCCCGCCCAGTCCGCCCGGCTCCTGGCCTCCTGCCCCATCGCACTCGTTACGGCAGCCAGCAGCGCCACCGACAGCAGCGCCGACTTCGCGAACCGCACAGCCCTTCTTTTCATACCGCTTCTTCCCTGACCCTCACCCTCTTCGTGCGGCGCCGGCAACCGAGCAGCGCCAGGCCGGCGCCGGACAGCGCGAGTGTTCCGGGTTCGGGAACGTCAGTGCTGGCCAGCGTGGTGTCGACCGCGAACAGGCTGAGTCCCGAGAAGGTATCGTCTGGCGATACCGCATAGTTCCAGTTGGTCCAGCCAAAGCCGTTGGCCACATTGCTGTTCCACGCCGGATCGCCATCGGCCAGCCAGGCATAGCGTGTGCCATCACCGTAGAAGCCCCAGATGATGCCGCTGTCGGGCGCCGCGCCCATGACCGACAGCAGCGCACCAAAGCCGCTTGCAGCGGTCGGCGCAGCCGCTGTCAAGGTGGCCAGTTCCGCCGTGCTGGCCACGTGATATCCAGTCGGCAGCAAAGCCACCGCGTTGTTGAAGCCCATGCCGTCGTACTGCGCCAGCGTGCGCCACGCATAACCGGTGGCACTGTCGGTGAAGCTGCCGTTCGCGTTATTGATCAGGGTGGCGCCGGCTGGCCCTGCGGCGAGCATCGTCAAGGTGCAGATGACGGCGGCGAAGAAGTGATTGCGTTTTCCCATGATTCGACTCCTTCTCACAGCAGGTCGATCGCGTCGTATGCGAGCGCGGGACTGAGGAAGCCATTGCCGGTCGAGCCGGAAATGGCGTTGATGGTGAGCGTATTCGTGCCGGCCACGAAGGCGCTTGCCGGAACGGTAAAGGTGTAGGTGGCATTATTGCCGCGGTAGGTGCCCAAGGTCAGCCGCGAAGCGATCGAGGCAGGCCCCGACGGATTGGACGAGTTCCAGGCATTCACCTTGACCTGCGGGCGGGCGCCCTTGACGGAAAGCGTGACGCCGACGCGCAGGGTGTGGCTGGTGATCTGCTCGGGCGTCAGCGTGAACCTGACGGTGGTAGGGTTGTTGATGTCGCGTACCCACTGCAAGGCCGGGAAAGACCTGGCCGGGTCGCCGACAACATAAGTCGTGGGGCCCCAAGGAAGATTGCGCACATCGGAAGGGTGGCGTGTTGGAATCCCATCGCCGTTGCGGAATTCGAGCGGCGTGCCGTCCCAGGTGCCGATGCGCCATACGGCGGGGTCTTTCTGCGGATCGTTCCCGAGGGTCCGCAGCGGCAGCGTGGTGGTGGCGCCGCTCTGGACGGTGACGGTTTCGGTGTACAGCGCAAGCTCTTCCTTGTAGACGGTCATCGTGTACGTGCCGGCCTTCATCGCCGGGACCGAAAAGCTGCCGTTCGGCGCCTTGGCGGCGGCCCAGTATTGGGCCGTGGCATTGGCGAATCCGACGGTAAACTTGTTCGTCAGGTTGAATCCATACAGGCCCTGGCCGACCACCTTGCCGCGCTGGCTTGCCGGCACCCAGCCGCTCAGGTTCTGGCTTTCCATCCAGCTCATGCCGGGAATTGCGGGTGTGGCAGTGCCATTGTTGAACACCAGCGCATAAGGGCCGAAGAAGCCGGTGCGGAACGGCTCGCTCTGCGTATGGGCCGAGTTGAGGTAGTTATAGACGTGGACGGCAGCGGCATATCCGTGTTCCGGAACGTTGCTCTGGTTCTGGATGTCGCGGTAGAAAGGACCGCCGGACGACGATTCCCGATTGCCATAAGCCATGAAGACGCCAATGCCCGGGCCGGTGATGCCGCGGATGGACAAGTCCATCGCCCTTTGGTTGCCGTAAAACTTCGAACGCGTCGTGCCATCCGCCAGCACGTACACGTCGTCTTCCTCGCCCACTTGCGACACTGCGCCGCCCAAGTTCGATTCAACCGGGAAGCTGTTGAAATAGGCGGGATTGAAACGGGTAACCCAGCGCAGCTCGCCGACTGTCGGCTCCGCGGTGATGTATGTTCCCATATAGATGTTGTTCTCTCCCTGGCGCACGAGCAAGTACTGTGTCGCGGTCGGGGTGCTCAGCGTAATCTTTGCCACGCCGCCGGACACTGCATAGGAAACGGTCGCGCCCAAACCTGACGAAAGCTGGGAGTAGTCATTGGCAAGCTGCAGTTCTGGGCCGCCGTTGTAGCGGATCGACGTGATGTCGCCGCCGGCCTGCTTCACGACGAAAACCAGGCCTGCGCCTGAGTCAACCGTGAGAAGGCCATTGGCAGCAGTCACACCGAATGTGCTGGCGACAGAGGTAGTGGCTAGTAGTTTGCGGCTACCGCTTTCGGTGCCAGATGCGGTGTCGGCGCCACCGCACGCTGCGAGCAAAGCGGCGGCAACCAGCCCAAGGGCGAGTGTCGGGGTTCGTGGCATGATGTCTCCTGAATATTATTTTTTGGACCTGCACTAGGGATGACGGGCAGGATTTTGTTTTCCTAGACACCTAGGACCGGAATGCCGCAATCAATCAAAAATCTGCGCGTTTCGGACCTAACAAAGAGAGACGCATCTGTGGTGAGCACGGGCGTTCAGGTCGCGAATAAAAAATTGCAGAAGTTCATAGGAAACGCGTGCGCCGTCCGTCATGCAGGTAAGGACAGCGGATGAGTGAATGTATGGATGCGGAAGTAGTCGACTGGGTCACCTCGAATTTTCTGCCTTTCGAAGCCGAGCTTCGGGCATTGTTGCGTCGCGTCTGTACGGGACCGGCGGAAGTCGACGATGTGGTGCAGGAGGTGTATTACAAGGTGCTGGTGATGCCCAGCATCGACCACGTCCGCGAACCGAAGGCTTTCCTGGTGCGCATGGCCAAGAACATCGTCACCGACCGCATGCGCCGCGATGCCATCGTCCGCATCGATGCGATGGCCAATCTCGAGGAGCTCGACATCGAAGACGCCTCGCCCTCACCCGAACGTGTCGTGATGGCACGGGCAGAGCTGAAATGGGTGTTTGGCCTGATCGCCAACCTGCCCGAGCGCTGCAAGGAAGTGTTCAGGGCCAGGCGGATTTATGGCTTGTCGCAGCATGAAACGGCGCAAACGCTGGGCATCAGCGAAGGCATAGTCGAACAAGAAACGATGAAGGGCATGGAACTCATTTCAGACATGATTGCGCGCGTCGGCGTGGAAGACTCGCCCATCAAGGCACGCAAGACCAAACGCATTACAAAGAAACCAAATGTCAGCCATTGATAAAGAAGCATTGCGATGGGTGGTGCGCATGTCGGACCGGGTACTCGATGCGTCCGAAGCTCAAGCGTTCGACGCCTGGTATGCAGCCGACATCAGGCATCAAGGAGCCTATCTGCGCGCCACGGCAATCAACAACGCCCTCAACCAGGCCACCGTCCAGGAGACTTTGCGCCCGGGCCGCAAGCACCTGGAAGCCGAGTGGGCCGGAGTTGCATGGAAGCAGCCACGTTCGCGGCGCGCCTTCCTCGCCTACGGCGGCATGGCTGCCTGCGTAACCATATTGGCGGCCACCATGATGCTGCCGGCGTCGGGCGACAGGATGATCCTGGCCACCTCGAAAGGCGAGTTTCTTAAGGTGCCGTTGGCCGACAGTTCGGTGGTCAGCATCACCGGCGGCAGCCGGGTGGAAGTCAACCTGACCCACACGGCGAGGCAGATCGACCTCAAGCGCGGGGAAGCCTGGTTCGAGGTCGCCAAGGACAAATCCAAGCCTTTCATCGTGGCTGCGGACGACGTACGTGTGCGTGCCGTCGGCACGGCGTTCGCGGTACGCCGCTACAGCAACGGTGCCGAGATCCTGGTGACCGAAGGCACGGTCGAAGTCTGGGCCCAGGACGGTACGGCACAAAAACGCTTCGTGCACGCCGGCGAGCAAGCGTTCGTGGCCAACCGGGCATCCGACATCGCCGCAACGCGTGATCCCCGGGAAATCGAGCGCAAGCTGGCCTGGCGGGAAGGCCGTCTCGTATTCCGCAACCAGACACTTGAGAATGCGGTCGCCGACTTCAACCGCTACAGCGCGCGCCGGATCGTCATCGTCGACCCGCGTCTCAAGAACAAGACCCTGGTCGGGCAATACCAGATCGATGCCCCAGAGCGGTTCGCCAAGGACGTCAGCACCTTCCTGGATGTGCCGATCGCCATTACCGCCGATGCGATCGCCATCGGGGATGCCCACGGGCGCTAGATGCCAGGACCGTGGCTGTGTGCTGCCAGCTCCATGTCTCCCCCTCAGGGATGGCCAGCCGCCATCCCTTTTTCGTTTGCGAGACACAACGACATCGACAAAAATAATCAGTCAATTGAGCAATATTGGACCTTCCGCATGAGACACTGACGCTGAGCGGCCCGCGGGCCACCGCCTCACGGCGCACGATAGCGCCGGGCGATACGATAATCAGTCGGGAGACACGCAATGCCATTCCGTCATTGCAGCGGCGCAGCGATCCTGTTCGGGGTCAGCGCAGTTGCTCTGGCCCAGCCGCCGCATTCCCAGCAGGATCGCAAGCCCTTCGATATCGCGGCGGGCCCAGCTGCGAACGCGATTGCGGAATTTGCCAGGCAGGCGCAGCGCAACGTTCTCGCGGCAGGTGACACACTCGAGGGCGTCAAGACCAACGCGCTGCACGGCAACCACGACGTCGACGACGCTCTGGCCAGACTGTTGGCAGGGACCGGTCTTGCCAGCAAGATCACTGCCGGCGGCGCCATTTTCATTACAGTAGCACCGCGCGTGCCGCCGAAGGCAGCCCCCCAGCCACCCTGCTGCGTCTCCTCTGCTCCATCTGCGCGCACCGCACCGTCCGACACGCTCCACGAACCCCACGTTGTGACCGTAAGGGGTATGCGCTATTCGGTCATGTCCGCCATTGAGCACAAGAAAAGCGCATTCACCGTTGCCGACGCGATTGCGGCCGAGGATATCGGTCACTTCCCCGATAAAAATATTGGCGAAGCCCTTTCGCGCATTACCGGTGTGCAGATCACCACCGATTTCGGCGAGGGTAACCAGATTTCGATCCGCGGTGTCCAGCCCGACCTGAATCGCATCGAAATCAATGGCATGACGCTGCTGTCGAGCGGGGAAAGCGGCACGCGTGCCCCGGACCTGCGTGAATTGCCTTCCGAGCTGGTCAAATCCATCGACGTCATCAAGGGCGTCACCGCCGACATGACCGAGGGTGGCCTGGGCGGTACCGTCGTGATCAAGACCAACCGGCCGCTCGACTTTAAACAATTCACCATTGCCGCCAATGCGGCGGCTGAGCGCAATTCATTACGGGGCGGTACGCAGCCACGTACCAGCCTGTTGATTGCCGACCGTTTCCTGGACGGCAAGCTGGGCCTGATGGCCAACATGGTGTACGACAAGGTGCTGACCGAGGCCGATCGGGTACGCGACACCAGCTGGCGCCTGCTGCGCGATTGGGACTTGTCGCCCGAGAAGACCATCACCTCCACCAATCCGACGCTTGCGGCAATAAGCAGCAAGGCCGCCTGCGCCGGACTCGGCACTGGCCGCGTCGCGGAATGCGAGCGGCAATGGTACGACTATAGTCCGGCAACGCCGCGTTACGGCATCCTGACACGCGACCACGCGCGTGCGACCGGCGAATTTACCGCCCAGTACGCGTTCGACAAGAACGTGAACGCCTGGGCTTCGTTCCAGCGATCCAGCCAAGACTCCTGGCTCAATGACCTCAACTACACGGCGGATTTTTCCAGTGCCGACCGCCTGGCCAGCGCGGGCGCCCCGGCGAGTTATAACGCGAGTGGCGTACCGGCAGGTGGATCGTGCATTACGCCTGGCACCGCGAGTACGCCGTCGGGTGTGGTCGTTACCAACCATCAGGTGACGGAATACGTGGTCGGTAACTGCCTGGCCGTACCCGGCCGCGGCGGCTCGAACGCCTTCAGCACCCAGGCGCGGTCCTTCGGCCAGCGGGTCGATACGACTTACCGCTCCGCGGGCTTCAATGCCCGCGCGGGACGCTGGGACGCCGGAGGCATGATCGTCAAGTCCCGCGCTGATTACAGCAACGACAGCAATTTCGTCGGTCTGACAATGGCGGCGCCGGGCATGAAGGTGACGCTGGATCCCCAGGGTTTCCCGCACTTCACCTTCCCGGCGAACTGGGATCCGAACAACGCGGCGTCGTATACCCAAGCCCAGTTCAGCTACTTGCCCGTGGAAATGAACAGCTGGGAAGACCAGGCCAAGCTGGACCTGCGCTATCGCACCGGGCTCCCGCTCATCCATCAGGTGTCGTTCGGCATCCAGGGACGCAGCGCCGGCGCGCTGCGCTATGCCGACGGCGGCTATGTCGTCGATGGCGGCAGCAACCTGGCGAGTAGCGCGGACGACCTGAGCGTTACGTCCGCGAATGTTCGATATACGTGGAACTGGGACCCACAAAATCCGACCGCGGCCCTGCGACCGGCTACGGTGCAACCCTTCACCAACGCCAACGACAAGGAGATCTGGGTCTCGTCGCAGCAGATGCAGCAACTCGTGAATGCCATCCGCAGTACCAGTCCAACTTTTCTCCAGGGATCAGGCTTGGGCGGATTCCCGGCTGGGTGGATGACGCCCAGCTACAATGCGGCCCTTCCCTTCTTCGACACCTCGACCTTCACCCACGACCTGGTGCGGCAAGCGCCAGGCAGCGACGGCAATACGTATGCACAAATCCCGGCCTACCGGGTCGAAGAACGGATCCGCGCCGCTTACGTCCGCTTCGATGTCGCCTACGACCTTCCAGGACATCCCATCACCGGCAATGTTGGCTTGCGTTACGCCCAGACACGGGACCGCACGATCGGCCGCCAGCGCCTGTTCATGCGCCTAGAGCGTTCGCCGGGCAGCGCAAGCTATGACGACCGCCAGGTCGCCACTACCGTCGTCAGCAAGGACAAGACCTATCACGACCTCATGCCCAGCGCGAATGCCATGGTCTGGCTGCGCCCGGACACCTTGGTGCTACGTCTGGGCTACGGCAAGGTCATGGCTCGCCCCAGCCTCGACAGCTTGAATCCGAACTTCACATGCACGATCCACAGCGGCAAGCCGCAGTTTGGCGGCGATGGCTACGATAACTGCTCGGGAGGAAATCCCGACTTGAAGCCTTACCGCGCCAGTAACAAGGACTTGTCGCTGGAATGGTACCCGAACAAAAGCACCCAGCTGAGTGCGGCCTACTTCCGCAAGGACATCCAGAATTCGATCCTGAACAACGTCACGATCCGCACGGACTTTTTGGGCACCGGCACGCTGTACGACGTCACGACGACGATTAACCATGACGGCGCGACGACCTCCGGCGTCGAACTGGCAGGCCGGATGGCACTGACATTCCTGCCCGGCGTCCTGAACGGGCTCGGCGTCGACGCCAACTTCACGCGCATGTCCTACGCCTACGCGGCGGGCGCCGAAATGGTCAACCCGCTCGACGGCAACCTGCTGCCCTTCCCCGGCATGTCGAAGACCGCCTACGACCTCGGCTTCTGGTACGACAAGGGCAGGATAAACGCTCGCCTGGCGTACAACTACCGCGCTGGCTATTACACGGGCACCAACGACAACAGCTCGGGCAACCCGGTATTCGCTGCGCCGACAGGCTTCCTCGATGCGAAAGTCCAGTACCGCATCAGCGATCATATGACGTTGTCGCTCGAAGCGAAGAACCTGACCAACGAAGTGACGTTAACTTCCGCTGGCGCCGTCAGCAGGCCCATCGAATACAGCTGGGCCGGCCGGCGTTATTTTGTCAGCCTGGGCTACAAATACTGATTGTTCCCACACACCTGTAGCACTCTTTCCCTTCCCGGCTTCTTCGGAATCGCTTCAATCATTTTGATGAGCATTTCAGAGATTCCGCGCTTGGTGCATAGGAATTCTTTCTGCCAGCCGTCGATCTGATGACGGGACGTAAAGCCCGTCCAACATCCGGAAAAGGGAGTCCCTCGTGCATCAACTTCAGCTTCGATAATCATGGTCAGCTAACCCAAAAAACCTGCCGTGCCGCTAAGCGCGGCCCGATCGATTCATGAATCAAGACGCATCGTGCCCTGGCTGCCGCCTCGGCTCGGATAGGCATCCCCTTGCCTGAAAACTGCAACGACAAATACGACCGGCCGGGTTCCGGCCATATAAAACAAAAATCAGGAGACAAGAATGGACAACATGCATGACCGGCTGCGGCCGAAACGCCTGAGCTACGCCATCTCGCTTGCGATTGCATCGCTGGTCGCAGGCGCCCCTGCGCAGGCGCAGACACAGCAGGAACCTGCCAAGGTCGAAGCCGCGGCCGACACCGCGGTGACCAGGGTCGTCGTCCAGGGCACCCGGAAATCGCAACAGTCCAGCATCGAGCGCAAGAAAAACGCCGCGACCGCGATGGACTCGATCGTGGCCGAAGACGTCGGCTCGCTCCCCGACCGGAACATTGGCGAAGCGATTTCGCGCATGGCAGGCGTATCGCTCGAGCGTGGCGATTTCGGCGAAGGCGTTAACGTCGCCGTGCGCGGCAATGGCCCGGAATTGACCCGCGTCGAACTTGACGGCCAAGCCGTGCTCTCAGCCGGCGGCACTGATATGGCCGGCACCAATAGCGGCCGCGGTACCGAGTTTCGCCAGCTGTCCGCAGACCTGATCAAGAGCGTGGACGTGGTCAAGGGCTCGACCGCCGACATGACCGAGGGCTCGCTCGGTGGTGGCATCATCATCAAGACCCGCACTGGCCTCGACTTCGCCAAGCCCTACGCCTCGCTGCGCGTGGCCGGCTCGCAGAGCAACCTGAACGAAAAGTGGACGCCGGATACGAACTTGATCCTGGCCGACAAGTTCCTGAACGGCCGCCTGGGGGTTCTGCTGAACGCATCGACTTCGCGCCTGATGAACGAGTCGCACTCGATGCAAGTCGCGACCTCCTCTAACCAGGGCTATGCGCGCTTGGTCGACTTCGACAATTCGCCGAACAAGACCTGGACCGCCAACCCGAACACCCTGAACATGGCCGACCCGGCCTCGACCGCGCCGACCGGCACCGCCGGCACCTGGAAGGGCGCGACCCCGCTCGATATCCTGACCAAGTCGGCTGCCGCCCAGAGCAAGGCCGACTGCTATACGGCATTCCCGGTACTGGCCCAGAGCGCGCCGGAACTGGCCAGCTTGAGCTCCGGCAACAGGAACATCGCCGCCGGCATCCGCAGCAACGAGCTGATGAGCTGCCTGAACCAGTGGAACGACTATACGCCGTCCCTGGTCCGCAACATCATCAAGCGCGAGGACGACAAGCGTCAGAACCTCGACCTGCGCACGGACTTCAAGGTCAACAGCGAGCTGACCGTGTATGCCAAGGGCAGCTACAACAAGCGCAAGGTCGACAACAACGCCCTGACCTACGGTTTGGGCGGCATCAAGGTGAACACCGCCGGTACCTTCACCGATGCCAGCACCGGTGTGCGCACCGCGAACGCGGGCAGCGGCTACTATGCCTACCAGACGCCCACCGCCCGCAGCAATAACACACCGGTGACGGCCACTGTCCTCAACGTCGACCCGGCCTCGGTCACGGTAGACGCCAGTCACCACCTGACCCAGTACACGATCAACGACGGCACCGCGACCACCGACCAGATCCACATGCGGTCGGAAACGCTGACCAAGTACCTGCAGTTGGGGGGCACCTTCCGCCGCGGCGGCCTGACCGCGGAATTCTTCGTCGGCGATTCCAAATCGGAATTCCAGCGCAGCGACGCACGTACCTCGTTCGATTACAACTACGGCTCGGCGACGCTGGCGGTGGCGCCGAACGGCCTGTGGACCTACACCTTCCCGCAGGGTTCGACATTCGACCAGTCCAATCCGGCCAACTATGCTGGCCTGAAGCCGGCTGCGGCCGCCACCAGCGTGGTAACTGCCTCAAACTTCGTCCCGGCCGCGCCGGCCTACACGATCGCCCAGCAGCCGCTGACGACCCAGGCGGCGCAGGCCAGCTGGACCCCGCGCATGGCAGATACCGAAGAGCGTACCGCCAAGCTCGACCTGACCTACGCGACGCCTGAATCGATCCCGTTCTTCAAGCGCTTCAAGGCAGGCTTCAACCTGCGCGACACCAGCGCCAACCAATGGAATCCAAACGGCGGCTATGTCGTGCAGACCGGCACCGGCAACGTCGGCGCGGCGAACTACGTGGCGCCGGTCGTGGTGCCACGTTCGACCGTACGCGCCTTCGTTCAGGGTTGCCAGGACACTGCCACGTCGGCCACCAGCCCGGTCAAGTGCACCCTGGGCTGGAAGGCACCCGTGGACCCACGCGTCGTCACCGACGGCACGATGTACGTGACCCCAGCGCAGTTCAAGGACATCATCTCGCAGTCTCTGGTGGGCAATGCCACCGCAACCCAGTTCTTCAATGGCGCCAGCGGCCGGCCGGCCAGCCTGCTGAACAATTGGACCCAGATCGACGTCGACAAGTATTTCCAGCTGGCCGGCATTCCGGGCACCAATTTCGACTGCGTCAAGACCTGCACCGGCACCGACGGCAAAACCTACGAGCAGCCAGTCACCCGCCTGAAGGAGCGCACCGAAGCCGTGTACCTGATGGGCGACTTCGGCATCGACCACGTGCCGTTCACCAGTTGGGCCTTCCCCTTCGGCTGGGAGATCGAGGGCAACATGGGCTACCGCTACATCCGCACCAAGGTGCACGGCACCGGCCAGATGTCGTTCTCTTCGGTCACGGGAACCACCGCCGCGCCGGTCACCAGTACCTATACCACCAACACCGCAATCAACCAGACGACGCACGACTTCCTGCCGATCTACAACCTCGCGATGTGGGTGGTGCCAGACCAGGTCGTGATCCGCTACAACCACGCGAAAACGGTCGCGCGGCCACCGGTAACCCAGCTGCTGCCGGCAGGTACCTGCACCTACAGTACGCTACTGAGCGAAGACGAGGATCAGCGCTGCTCGGGCACCGTCGGCAACCCTGGCCTGCTGGCCCAGCGCAACGTCAACCAGAACCTGAGCGTCGAATGGTATCCGAACAAGGACACCATGTTCACGATCGCCGCGTTCAACCAGAAAGGTATTGTCGGGCCAGCCATCACCCAGGGCGTCAGCCAGGTGCCGTTCTTCGCCGGCTCGTCGCAGGTCGATCCGGTCACCGGCAAGCCGTTGTCGAGCCTCCTGTTCGACTACACGACCTACCTGAACAGTGCTGCCACTACCCGCAAGGGTCTGGAGTTCAGCACCAAGACGGCGTTCACATTCCTGCCCTGGCTCTTCCGCTACACGGGCTTCGACGCCAACTACTCCAAGCTGCGCTCGGCCACGTCGAGCCAAGGTGTCGTCGAACTGCTTTCAGGCGATCCGCTGCCTGTGACACGCGAGTCGGCGTTCTCATACAACTGGGCGCTGTGGTACGACGACGGCAAGCTGTCGGCCCGTGTGGCGGTACAGGGCGTCGCGTCCTACTTCAACTACCTCGCTGCGAACGGCGCCAACACGGTCAACAACTGGCCGAACGCCGGGGGCGGCCGTACCACGGTGATTCCTTACAACCCGGGCTTCCCCGACTACAAGGATGCCACCCGCTACGTCGACGCCAAGATCGGCTACAAGCTGACCCCGAACGTCGAGATCTTCGCCGAAGGCCGCAACCTGGGCAACGCGACCAGCTCGAACAGCCAGGGCTCCTACGGCAGCTTCTCCGATGGCACCCGCAGCCTGCTGGACTATGCCTACTCGGGCCGCCGCATCATGGTGGGGGTGAACATTCGTACCTTGTAATGCATGCACGTTCCCCACAGCACGGCAGCGTGCGAGTAGGACGTGGAAACAAACGAGTCTCCATTTAACGGCCCGGAAACGGGCCGTCTTTTTTGCTAATACTGATTATTCTCGGGTGGCTCAGGAATTTGGACCGTCAAATCTGGAGCGAAACTGAACGGCGGCAATCATATCGTCGAGGTGCCGCGACATCGACAATTATTCCGACATTTAGATCGGTCAGGTAATTTGCTAAGTAGAAAATAGGGTTCTGTTGCACTGAGTGGGAAGGTGCCCGGATCGGGTAGAGTGTCGCGCCGAACAATTGGCCATCCTACATGCTTAGATTCAGAGCAATGCGCTTTCCGGTAGATGTCATTGTGGTCTGCATCCGTCGGTACGTGGCTTGCCCGCTAAGCTACCGGCATATCGAGGAGATAATGAAAGAGCGAGGCATGTCGGTCGACCACTCCACGATCGGCTCTGGTGCAAACGGCAACTTGGCTAGAATGACGACCTTTGCCCAGCATGCGCAACCACCCGAACAAGAGTGACAGGTTCAAAGGTCGACACTTCGAACAAGAGATCATTATCTGTGCGTGCGCTGGTACCTGCGCTACAAGCTGTCGTACCAGGACCTGGTCGAGATGACGGCTGAGCGAGGATTACCGATCACTTACACGACAATCCTTCGTTGGGTACAGCAGTATGCACCGGAGTTCGACAAACGCTGGAGCCGCTTTGCGGCATCGGCTGGCATGTTCTGGAGGGTGGACGAGACTTACGTAAGGATCCGTGGCTGATAGGCATGTCTCTACCGTACAGTGGACGCATCAGGCAAGATTTTCGACTTCCAGGTGAGTCCGCGGCGCAACGTCGCCTCGGCAAAAGCGTTCTTTCGCAAGGTCGTACGCTCCCAGCGCCTATCACCCGAGACTATTACGCTGGATAGTTACGCAGCCGCCCACCTGGCAGCTTGTGAACAAGAGCAAGGACGGCTTCCTGACTTGAAGAAGCTTCGGTCGTCGAAATTCCTAAACAATCTGAGCGAGCAGGGCAACCGCAATGTCAAGTCCAGACCAGGGCCGATGCTGGGCCTGAAAAGCCTCACTTCCGCCGCACGACAATTCGAGGTATCGAGCTCATGCACCGCATTCGCGAAGGCCAGTTGACCTGGATCTGGCGACTCCGGCCCAAACTACGCCCGAAATCTGGGCGGCGGTGCTTGCTGCATGAACTGCCTGCAGTTTGTCCAATTTGCGCGTCCCTCACACACAATTTGCACCACAGCCGCTTATTTCAGCACCCGCTGCGCGAGCATCAGACCCGCCCCTGCCAGGCCAACGAACCCGATTATCCAGAAGTAATCCAGCCCCGCCAGCAGGGTCGCCTGCTGGCCCAGGGTCTGCGCAAGGCTGGCAGCGGCGATGGCAGCAGGATTCGCCGCGCCATGCTGCGCCAGCGATGCGCTCATTGCATGCAGCGCATCGCCATAGGCCGGGTCACCGGCGACGAACCGCCCGTTCAGCGTCGCGTAATGCGTTGCAGTGCGCGCCTGCAGGCCGGCAGTCGCAATCGCAATGCCGAGGCTCGACCCGACCTGGCCCAGCATGTTCTTGACCTGCTGCGCATGCGAGAACACGGTCTCGTGGTGCTGCACTTCGCGGAAGGTATGCATCGCGGTGGTGGCCAGCACCAGCATGATGAACACGCCGTAGCAAGCCAGCGCCGGCACGAAGTCGGTCCACAGGTCTGCCTGCGGGCTCAGGCTGCTCACCCGCCAGCCGAAGATGGCCAGCGCCAGAAAGCCGACCAGGTAGTACTTCTTGGCGGCGGGGCGTTTCGGCAGGATCATCGACATGACAGCCCAGGTCAGCACGGTCGCGGCCAGGCCGGTCGCCTGCACCGGTCCGATCGCTTCCCAGGCAAAGCCCAGTCCCCTCTGCAGCACGGCCGGCAGCATGTAGTTGGTGGCGCCCATCAGGGTATAGCAGAAGGTGAACAGGCCGACGCCAGTCCAGTAGCGCTTGTTGTGCAGCTCGCGCATGTGCAGCAGTGGACGCTCGCCCGCATGCATGCCGCGCACGAAGTAGGCCAGCGCCATCAGGCCCAGGACGGCGGCAGCCGCCAGCATGGTAAAGTCGCTGTAGAAATCGTAGTACGAACGCTGGAAGGCGTACAGCACGAAGAAGGTGCCGGCAACTAGCGCCATCAGCATGAAGGGATGCGATTGCGTGCGCAGTTCGTGCGGCGGTACTTCGGCGGGCAGGCAGACCATGCTTAACGTGGCGGTCAGGATCGCCAGGCCGATCAGGATCCCGAAGATCCACTGCCAACCATCGTGCGACACCGCCACCGATGCCAGGAAGGCGCCGCTCGAACTGCCTACGGCCAGTGCGGTGGCAAAGAACCGGATGCCGGTAAAGCGCGCCGGGCTGGGCGGAAACAGGTTGACCAGCAGGCGCGACGAGGTCATGAAGGTGCCGCCGCCCAGCGCCATCACGACCCGGCCGGCCATGAACTCCCCAGTCGAATCGCTGGTTCCGCACATGGCGGCCCCGCAGATGAAGATGCCAAGGGAGCACAGCACGAACCAGCGCCAGCCGAGGCGCTCGGCCAGCCAGCGCTGCTTACTGATCATGGCGACCGCGATGCAGGCATACACGGCGCTGATCAGGCTGAATTCTTCCGGCGCAGCGCCGATCTCGCCCATGATGGGACCCGCGCCGAACGCGATCATCCCGCTCTGCAGGTACTCGGTTGCCGTGAGCAGGAAGATGGTGAACAGCAACAGCCGCGGATGCCGCGGAGGTGACATCTGCATGGCCAGCCTACCTGCCTGCAACGGCGAGCGCGGATTTCGGTACCGACGCCTGTGCCGATGCACCGGCCACGTTGGCGGCGATGATGCGCGCCACCACACCGTCGGCTTCCTTGCTCTCCTGGGCAAACACCTCCGTGCGGTAGGCCTGCTGCGCTGCGCGGCCCGGCGCCAGGCGCGGCCAGTCGCGCTTGTGGGTATCGACATTCACCCGCATCGACAGGCCGACCTGCAGCGGATGCCGCACAATTTCGCGTGGATCGAGTGCGATGCGGACGGGCACGCGCTGCACCACCTTGATCCAGTTGCCCGTCGCGTTCTGCGCCGGCATCAGCGAGAATGCACTGCCGGTGCCCGCCTCCTCGCCCACCACGGTGCCATGGTAGACCACGTCCTTGCCATAAGCGTCGGCGGTCAGCGCAACCGGCTGGCCGCTGCGCAGGTGGCGCAACTGCGACTCCTTGAAATTGGCAGTGACCCAGACCGATTCCACCGGCACGATCGTCATCAGCGAGGTGCCCGCGGCGACGCGTTGTCCGACCTGGACATTGCGCCGGGCTACCATGCCCGAGACCGGCGCCGGGACGGAGGTCCGGACGGTGGCAATGACGGCGTCCTTGACCTGCGCCGCCGCGCCCATGACGTCAGGGTGGGTCGCGACCGAGGTGCTGTCGACATAGGCGTGGTTTGCCTCGAACTGCTGCTCGGCCGAGGTCAGGGCCGAGCGCGCGGTGCGCACCGCTTCGCGCGCGTGCTCGAGGTCCTCGCCCGAGATCGCGCCCGACGGGACGAGCTGCGCACGGCGGTCGAAGTCGGCCTGCACCTTATTCAGCTCGGCCCTGCGCAGGTCGACGTTGGCCTGCATCTGCGAGGCCGACGCGTATTGGGAGCGCACCTGGCGCACGGTCTTCGCCAGCACTGCGGAACTGCGCTCCAGCGCGAGCTTTGCGTCCACCTCGTTAAGGCGCACGAGCTCCTGGCCGGCGCCGACGCGATCGGTGTTGTCGGCAGCGATGGCGGTGACCGTGCCTGCGATCTGGGTCGTCACCTGGACCAGGTTGCCCTCGACGTAGGCGTCCTCGGTCACTTCACGGTATTGCAGGGTCGACGACCAATATATGCCGTAGCCGGCGGCGGCGAACAGCACACCGCAGGCCACGAGGGCGGACAACAGCCTGGTGCTGCGGGGAGCCGGCGCGGACGCGGAAGCCTGGTGTTTCGGGTCTTGTTGAGTCATATGTCTGCTTCAGTTTCGGTATCGGGTTGTTCGCGTGCGGGCCGGATCAGCCTTGCGTAGGCAGGCCTCCGCCCAGCGCACGCGCCAGTCCCACGTCCAGGTCGATCGCACGCATGTCAAGATCGACCTCGAAGCGCTGCGCGGCCAGCAGTTGGGATTGGGCCGCCAGCACCTGCAGGTAATTGCCGATGCCGGCGCGGTAGCGCTGGAGCGCCAGGTCGTAGGCCTGCTTCGCGGTCGCCAGCGCATCGCGCTGCTGGGTGCGTTCTTCCTCGAGCCAGTGCAGCGAAGTCAGCTGGCTGACGACGTCGCGCACCGCGTCCACCACGGTCGCGTTATATTGCTCGACCACGATGTCATACTCGGCGTTGCGTACGGCCAGGCCGCTGCGCAGCCGTCCCGAATCGAAGATCGGCAGCGTCAGCGCCGGGCCGATGCCGCTGATGCGGCTGCCCGCGGTGAACCACTCCGAAAATCCGAGCCGCTGCACGCCCAGCAGCGCGGTCAGGCTGATATTCGGGTAAAACTGGTCGCGCGCGACCGCGATGTCCTTGCCCGCCGCCTCGGCGCGCCAGCGCTGGGCCACCACGTCGGGCCGGCGCCCGATGAGTTCCGCCGGGAGCGCGCTCGGCAGCAGCGACTCGCCGGGCTCCTTGAGCTGCGGACGCGCCAGGGCCAGCCCGCGGTCCGGGCCCTGACCGGCCAGCGCCGCCAGTTCCGTGCGCACCAGCGCCATCGCCTCGTTCAGCTGGGCGATCTGCACCTTGGCAGCCGGCACCAGCGACTCGGCCTGCTTGAGTTCCACATCCGAATCGATATGGGCCGCTACCCGCTGCCGGGTCAAGGCCACGACATGCTCGCGCTGCTTCAGGGTTTCCTGGGCGATGTCGAGCTGCTGGTATGCTTGCTGCAAGCGCACGTAGCCGCGCAGGATGCCCGTGACAAGCACCAGGCGCGCGGCATAGGCATCCACTTCACTGGCCCGCGCGCGCCCGATTGCCGCCTCGATCGCCGATTCGTGCTTGCCCCAGAAATCGAACTCGTAGCTGAAATTCAGCGATGCCTCGTTCACCCACTTCCAGGTACCGGCGACCGGCGGCGGCGTGGTCCCATGCTCGCTGAACTGCTGGCGGTTGCTGCGCACGCCAGCACCGACCTGCGCACCCGCCGCCGCTTCCGTCGCCCCGACCAGCGCAGCCGCCTGGCGCACGCGCGCCTGGGCCACCCGTAGGTTCGGGCTCTGCGCAAGCGCCTCGACGATCAGGGAATCGAGTTGGGGATCGCCGTAGCGGCGCCACCAGTCCTGCGTCGGCCACCCGGCTTTGGAAAGCGTGACAGATGCCAGGCTTTCGCTGGCTTGCAGTTTGCCAGCGTCGAGCTTGTGGGCACTCGTGTGCAGCCCGTCGGGGCTGGCGCATGCGGTCAGCGCCGCAGCCATGACGACGGCTACAGTCCTTTTCAGACGGAATATCATAATCAATTATTAATTGCCTGGGCAAATAAGAGGCTGAAAAACAGGCGGAAGCGATACCAAGGATAGCTATATTACTTGCTTAGGCAATGGATTTCAATGGAGAAACCTCCAGTTGTCGCCGGAGGCATACGGCGCGCAGCAAGGTAGGCATGCCCTGCCATGGCGCCGGACAGTCAATGCAGCTTCACCAGCGCGGTATTGCGTCGGATCAGCGAACGCGCCACTGTCAGGCCGATGGTACGCATCCATCCAAGCACCGTGCGGTCGTGCATCAGGTGCAGGCTTACATACATCAATCGTGCGAGCCCGCCGCGCACGAACCAGGAGCGTCCCTTCAGCGAGCCCATCAGCGTCCCGACGCTGGTCTCGGAACTGACCGACACCAGGGATCCATAGTCGCGGTAGACAAATGGTCCAGCCGGCTTCTGCGCCGGCCGCAGCCGGCGCATGAACGCACGGTACAGATAGTCGGCCTGCTGGTGGGCGGCCTGTGCGCGCGGCGGCACCCTGCGTCCGTCTTCCAGCGTGCAGGCCGCACAGTCGCCAAATGCATAGATGTTGGCGTGGCCCTTCACGGCAAGCTGCTGCGTGACCTCCAGCTGGCCTGCCGCATTCACCGGCAGGCCAAGCGTGGCGAGGAAGGCCGGCGCCTTGATGCCGGCGGCCCAGACGCACACGTGATATGGATAGCTGTTGCCGGCCGTGTCCCTGACCTGGCCGGGCACGATCTCCGCCACCCGGCATCCGGCGACGACCCGCACCTGGCGCTCGCCCAGCAAGGCCGTGGCGGTGGCCGCGACCCGTTCCGGCAAGGGCGGCAGGATGCGCGGCGCGCCTTCCAGCAGGGTAATACGGATGTCCTTGGTCGCGTCGAGGCGGCGGAAACCGTAATCGATGTACTTGTTGCTCGATTCGCGCAGCTCCGCTGCCAGTTCCACGCCGGTGGCGCCGCCACCGATGATGATGACGTCGACGCCTGTCGAAGGATCCTGCTCCTTGCGATTTTCCGCCCAGGTCATCTGCTTGAGCATCTCGAGGCGGAAACGCTCGGCATCGCCCGGCCCGTTCAGCGAGATCGTGTGCTCGGCCGCGCCCGGCGTATTGAAGTAATGCGAAGTACTGCCCACCGCGATGCAGAGCTTCGAAAACCCCAGCTTGCGCTGCGGGATGATCACGTCGCCGGAATTCTCGGTCACCGCCGAGACGGTGATTTCGCTGCGCTCGACGTCCAGCCCCGCGAACGACCCGTACACGAACGTGAAATGGTTGTGGTGGGCCAGCATCGTGTACGGCAGGCCCTCCTTGTGCAAGTCCATCGTACCGGCCGCGACTTCATGCAGCGACGGCTTCCAGATATGGTAGAAGGCATGGTCGACCAGCGTGACGCGCTCGCGCCCCAGCTTGCGCCCGAACTTGCAGGCCAGCTCCAGGCCGCCCGCGCCGCCGCCGACGATGACGATACTGTCCGAATGGTTCGTGTTCATGAGGCTCCTGTGTCCCGCCGAGCCCGGCTCTGACGCAGGCTCGGCGGGGATCGATCAAGCGGGACTGGCGATCAGATGGGGTAAGGCTGGTTGGCCGGCTCGATGGTGATCCACTTTAGTTCGGTGAACTCGTCGATCACGGCCCGGCCGTCGAACTTGCCGTAGCCGCTCTGCTTGGTGCCGCCGTAGGGCGACTGCGCCTCGTTGCCGACGGTTGCGCCATTCACGTGGCAGGCACCCGCATCGATCTGCAATGCCACCTGGAGCGCGCGCCCCACGTCGCGGCCGAAAACCGCCGACGACAAGCCGTAGGCGGTGTCGTTCGCTACTTCCACTGCCTGCTCGGTGCCCTGCACGCGGACCACGGTCGTGAGCGGGCCGAAGGTCTCTTCGTCGTAGATCTGCATCTCGGGCGTCACGCGGTCGAGGATGGTCGCCGGCATCACGGCGCCATTCGCACGGCCGCCCGCGACGATCACCGCGCCCTTGCTGACCGCGTCATCGATCAGGCCGTTCAGGCGTCCGCCGTTGGAGGCGCTGACCATCGGTCCGATCACGCAGGCGGGGTTGTCCGCCGGATCGCCGGCCGGCAGTGCCGCGGCGCGCTTGGCGAACTTGGCGACGAATTCGTCGGCGATCTTGTCGTCGACGACGATGCGCTCGGTCGACATGCAGATCTGCCCCTGGTACAGGAAGGAGCCGAAGGTGGCCGCTTCGACCGCCGCGTCGATGTCGGCATCGTCGAGCACCACCAGCGGCGCCTTGCCGCCCAGCTCCAGCAGGCAGCGTTTCAGCTGGGTCGCCGCCTTCTGGGCGATGATGCGGCCGACCCGGGTCGAGCCGGTGAAGTTAATGCGACGCACGGCCGGGTGGGAAATCAGCGCGTCGATCACTTCCGGCGCATCGGCCGGGGCATTGGTCACGAAGTTCAGCACGCCCGGCGGGAAGCCGGCATCGAGCAGGGCTTCTGCGACCAGCAGGTGGGTGCGCGGGCTTGCTTCGGACGCGCGGAAGATCACGGTGTTACCGCAGGCGATCGGATAAGCGATGGCGCGCGCGGCCAGGACGACCGGCCCGTTCCAGGGCACCATGCTGAGCACCACGCCGGCCGGCTGGCGCACCGTCATCGACATCGCGCCCGGCTTGTCGCTCGGGATGGTCTCGCCCTGGATCTGGGTTACCAGGCCGGCCGCCTCGCGGAACAGGCCCGCGGCCAGCATCACGTTGAAGCCGCTCCAGACCTGGCCGGAGCCGACTTCCTTCGCCATCACCTCGATGAATTGCGGGGTCTTCGCTTCGAGCGCGTCGGCCGCCTTCAGCAGCAGCGTGCGGCGCTCGGTCGGGCTGGTCTTCGACCAGGTCTTGAATGCCTTGGCTGCGGAATCGGCGGCCTTGACGGCGTCCTCCACGGTGCCTGCCGCGGCGGTGGTGACGACCTTGCCGGTGACCGGGCTTTCGCGGGTGAAGGTGGCGGCGTTGGAGGCTGCCACGTATTCGTTATCGATGATGAGTTGGGTGTTCATTCTGTTCTCCTGTTCGTTCGTAAGGAGAAGAGCGCCCGCCCTTCTCCTTCAGGTACGCGGATCCTGGTCGGATCACGTACCGCGGCGCCATGCTTGCGGCAGGGCGTACTGCGCGAGAAAGCTCAGCGCTGTACGATCAGGTTAGTTTTGAACGGGTGGGGTGTCTTACGGATACTGGACAGAAAAATGACGGCTTTTTGCCAAATCACGGCCAAGCTCTAAACGGGCGTACTTTATGACGATGTCGAACCGGTAAGGTGATATTAGAATCGGCATTGCCCATGCTGCTTTGGCTGCAGGGCCAGAGCAGCATGGGCAACGCCGCCGAGCTATCTGGCCAACCTCACACGTAGCCGCCTTGCGCGTTCTTTGAATGCGACTTCACCGCCCTCCAAGATTTCACAAACTGCCTTCCTAATCCCCGAATTCTCCAAGCCCCCAGCGCGGTATGATATAGATGGCAACATTCCTTGAGGATGAGCTCCGCACTCGGCAATAATGATTTGGTCCGCATCAGTATTGATGACCAGATTCGCATTATGGGTAACGATTATCACTTGGCGATGAGACTTAGCTTGAATAAATAAGTGAACCAACTCGTCAAAGACCGATTTAGGGTCAAGATTTTCTTCTGGCTGATCAATTATAAGTGGCCGGTTATCAGTGTCATCGAGTGCGAGATACAGCAACAGTAAAACGATCCCTCGTGTTCCTGGTGAAAGCTTTCTAATATCAACGCCATCATATTCGATACCATATCTAATAGATATATGATCGGTGCTGAAAAGCCAGAGAGCAAATTGCTTTGACCATGCTCTAAAAGCTACCTGCTCGGTTGGCGCCACCGGCGCATGCTGCAGTAAATCTTTTTGATATAGATCCCGGAATTCGCCCATTGCGGCTCGCGCCTCAGCAGCATTGCCGGCTTCCCAAGCATTCTTTAACATTTCATTTGCCTTGGCCTCAAGTGCTCCCTTACCCTTGAAAGCACCGGTTTTCCTAAGGTCAATAAGTCCATCTTCCGCATGCGAAGCCCATTGCTCAACATTTGCAATGCGGTTTACAGAAAAGGATAGTTTCTTTAAAGTTCCAGAAGTCCCAGCCAGGCGTACCATTAACGGGCGATAAAGCTCAGTTAAGACCGCCTGTTCAGCAACAAGCGCGTCGAATGCGCGACCATAGGCTTCCTCGCGTTGAGTTTGAAGAGTCCGAATTCGTTCCCTAGCACCTTGGGCGTCTTTTAATTTCTCGGCCCATGTTAGTAAAGCAGCATTTTCGTTAGCAATGCTGGTAGAAAGAGCTGCATAACGACGCTGGCTCTCCTTGTCTGCGTTTACGAGCTTTTCCAACCTTCCCATTTCAGCTTCTAACATAGAAAGCGAGAGGGTATCTATCTCAATATCGCCAGCGAAATACGGCTCGCTTAAGTCATCCTTTTCAGCCGGCGGGACGCCCTTGATTTTGGCGAGCTCGCCGTCGGCCCACTTCACATAGTCGGTAAGATTATCGTCAACTGGACCAGTATAATCAACCAGAAAAGCCGCCCACTGACTTTCATCTAGCCCACTATTTGAATGTCGCGCCTGAGCCTGACGCAGCGTTTCCGGCGCTTGGTTGCGACGTAAATCACCAACCTCATCCTGCATTGCCAAGAATGTTTGGCGTTGAGCGGTCAGCCGACGGCTTTTCACTCGCAGCTCATTTGCTGCAGCTGCCAAAATAGCGTGTCGCTGCGCTCGCTGCTCGCTGCCTGCAGATACCAGCTTTGCTCGGTCTACAGTATATGCTGCGATCAACTTCTGTTTTTTGGCGACTTGTGCCTCATAAGAAGCGATCAATTTTTCTTTTTCAAATTCGGTACTAATCCGATCAGAAATCTGTGCAACTGCGTTAGCCTCACGCTCACGAGCGAGACGATGCCGGGATGCACGTTGTTCGAGTAACTCATCAAAGTCAAGTGCACCGTCACGGTTGTCGACAGGGTGCGCATTGAAAATTACACGTTCGATCTCACGCAGCAGCCCGTCGGTCAGTCCATTAGACGAGCAAAGTTCTTCTACAAATTGCTGTGATAAGTACCGTGCTCGCTCGTAACTGTAAGGACCATTTGCATCGGAACCATCGAGTGATCGCAATGTTGGCTCGCCTGAAGCCCAGCACACTTTTATTTTTCCGTTACCCAATAACGGACGCGCTCGGATAAGGAAGGAAGGGCTAGACCATTCGCCAGCGTTCCATGTCTGAGTGGAAACTGCGTCACAGCCTGCTGCAATCATGTCAGCAAGCGCAGTTTTCCCAGATCCACGGGCTCCAATAATCGCTACCAAGCCCGGATTAAGAGGTATTGCAGGGGTGGTCGCCCAAGATGAATCAAGAATCTCCACGTGCGAAATAACCTGTGATGGCGTAGCAGTCGAGGGAGGTTCGAGTCCTACATGTGCGCGGCCGTCCGGATCGATACATGCCTGTCGAAGTGCGTCAAATTCGAGTGCCCCTTTGATCCATGAATATCGATTCCCGAACGGGGTAGCCACATCCTCCAATTTATGTGCATCGCTTCCATGCAAACATGGCTTCAATCCGCCATACAAATTGCAAATTTCGCTTGCGCGAAGGTTCTTACGTCCGAGCCAGAACTCGCGTTGCGCGTCGCTGCTTGCGAATATCACATGAGCAAAGCTCTCGATCTCGCGCCGCATTGTCTGGTCCGCAGCATTCCTGACACCAGATGTTCCATCACCGGCGCCGCCAGCGACAGCGATAAGAATATTCTTTTTGGCCCAGCTGCTTTCGTTATAAACCTCCTTAAGTTGCCGAAAATTTACTTTAAATTGATTTGCTCCATGAGCAAGTGCGGCGCGCTCATCGAGAATCGATTCATCAATCCTTTTTCCAAGCCGGATCAAGTCGGATCTTGTACAGTCAAAGCGATCCTCAATCACATTGAAATGTAACCGTGATAGCAACCGCTGTAATTGTTCGACATGGTCAGGGTCTTCCGGGCTAACCAACAAGTGGACGTTGACAAAACCACTCTTTGCAGCCACATCAAGTCGTAGTTCAACATTAGGAAAGACTAAGCTTACGGATCCAAGCCGGCCTTGCGACCGATGTTTTAGTACTTCTTGGTAAGTTTCAGTAACATAATAATCGGTGACGGCAATCGCTTCGATCATTGGAGTTGCGTTTTCGAGAGCAGTCAGATAGTCTTCCCATGCAGACGGACCACTGAATTGATTATTCATCACCGTCCCCGGAGCATGAATATGCGGTTCCCACCTTCTCCACTCCGATCCTCTGCTTAGCATTCCAGTATCCCTTCGTCCAATTTCGGCTGTGTATTTTTTAATTACTAAATAGGCTAGTCGGCGAGCAAAGCCCATGTAAGATCATCCTACATCGTACCGATTTCGAGGCTCGCAAATCTCACGAAAATTCACGCCGGGACACTATTTCCCTACTCTACTATGAAGGATTTAGCAGCATCTAAACACGTGTTTCTCTACTTTTACGCGTCTTGCCCTGTCTTTGCAGAAGCCTTCTAGTGGCCCAGCCATAGAAAAACGGCGACTGGCATTCTTTCAGCTGGCCCGGTCAAGCAATTCATCTGCCTCGACCTGATCTTAGACGTTTACCTCATTAAAGAATCGGAAGGTCAGGCTAATGCGCGGCGACGTCATAGTCACCGTCTTCGCCACCGCATGCAACCAATGCCGCTGAGTCTCCCCACGCATGACGATGAACTGGCCGTGGCGCAGCATCATGTCGTGCCGCTCCCGGCTACGCTTGTGCATGAACGCGAACTTCCTCGTGGCGCCCAGGCTCAGCGACGCGATGGCGGTATGCGCACCGTAGGCAGCTTCGCTGTCGCTGTGCCAGGCCATGCCTTCGCTGCCGTCGTGGTACAGGTTCAGAACGCATGAGTTGAAGCGTGCTCCGGTAAGCGTCTCGGCAACGCGCTTGACATCGTCAAGGAGGCCAGGCGGCCACGGCTCGGCCTGGCGCTGGACGCCGGAATGAATATAGCGAAAAGGGCGGTCGCCGTACCACAGCGCATGGCGCGCGGTCTGGACCGCCACGCCGTTCACGACGGCGACATCAGGCCGCCAGGGCAATCCGTGCAGGAGGCGCTCGTAGAGCGCGTCCGCCTCGGCCGGGCCGAGGATGCAGCCGTAGTCGTTGACGATGCCGTCGCAGGGCAGCAGATTGATGTCCGACAGCGAAGCGCCGAACAGGTCGAGGGAGGTCTGGTTCATGATTGCCGGCAGTGTAGCAGCGCGCCGCCGCGCCATCGGCCCTCCATTTGAAACCACGGCTTTCAAGTGTCGATGTTTGCGCGGCATTTATCGCGCGCGGCCATTGCTCTACAGTGTTGCCATCGCCATACCGAAGCGCCAGACATGCCACGATCGATGAAGAAAGAAGAGTATCCGGTGCCAGCCGCGCCGGACCCACGTGCCGAGCTGATTGCCGGCCTGCGCGCGCCCGGCCCTCATATCTCACCCAAGTTCCTGTACGACTCCTTGGGCAGCAAGTTGTTCGAAGCGATCTGCGAGCTGCCGGAATACTATCCGACCCGGATCGAAGCGGCGATCATGCGGCGCTACGGTGCCGACATCGCCGCTGCATGCGGCACCGGCGCCACTCTGATCGACCTCGGGGCTGGTAACTGCGCCAAAGCCGCCAGCCTGTTCCCGCTGCTGCAGCCGAGGCAGTACGTTGCCGTCGATATCTCGGCGGACTTCGTGCAAGATGCGGTCGAGCAGCTGCGCCACCGTTTCCCCGACATTGGAATGCTGGCCGAGGGTCTCGATTTCTCCAGCGATCTCGCGCTGCCGGCGGCAGTGGGGGCGAAACAGCGGCTGTTCTTCTACCCCGGTTCCTCGATCGGCAACTTCAGCACGGACGACGCACTCGGCTTTCTCACGCGCCTGCGTGCGCGCTGCGATGCCGACGGCGGCCTCCTCATCGGCATTGACCTGGTCAAGGACGCCGGAACGCTGACTGCGGCCTATGACGACGCGCTCGGCGTGACCGCAGCCTTCAACCTGAATATCCTGCGCCATGTGAACACGATCGCCGGTACCGATTTCGACCTGCATGACTGGGGCCACCGGGCTTTCTTCAATCCACTGCGCAGCCGCATCGAAATGCACCTGGAGGCCAGGCGTGACCTTACGGTACGCTGGCCGGGCGGCGAACGCTATTTCGTCAGGGGGCAGTCCATCCATACCGAAAACAGCCACAAGTACACGCCGGACACGGTAGCCGCCATGCTGGAGCGCACTGGTTGGGCCATATCGGGCACCTGGACCGATGCGAACGAATGGTTTGCCGTCGTCCATGCCCGCCCGAATGCCAGCGCCGCGCGCAAGGTGTCTTGATGACGGTCCTCGATTACGCCACCGTCCGCGCGCACACGCTGGCCCTGGCCGCGCCGCTGTCGCCGGAAGACTGCATGGCCCAGTCGATGCCCGACGCCAGCCCGGCCAAGTGGCACCTCGCCCACACGACCTGGTTCTTCGAAACCTTCATCCTCGAGCGCTTCGAAGACGGCTTCACGCCGTTCCACCCCGCATTCCGCTTCCTGTTCAACTCCTACTACAACGGCATCGGCGCCCGCCATCCCCGCGCCCAGCGAGGTGTACTGACCCGGCCTGCACTGGCCGACGTGATTGCTTACCGTGCGAATGTGGACGAGCGCGTTGCACGTCTGGTTGCTCGACAGCCCAACAACATGGTTCTGGTGGAGCTGCTGAAACTCGGCCTGCACCACGAGCAGCAGCACCAGGAATTGATCCTCACGGACGTGAAGCATCTGCTTGCCCAGAATGCGATGGAGCCCGTCTACAGCCCGGCAGCGCCGTTAGCGTCCCACGCGGCGGCGCTGCAGCGCTGGCTGTCTTTCGACGGCGGCATGGCCGCACTCGGTTTTCAGGGTAGCGGATTCTGCTTCGACAATGAGCTGCCGCGCCATCGCGTGTTCGTCGAACCTTTCTCGCTCGCCTCGCGGCTGGTGACGAATGGCGAATACCTGGCCTTCATCGAGGCGGGCGGCTACTGCGATCCGGCCCTGTGGCTGTCCGAAGGGTGGGATGCGGTTCGCACTCATGCCTGGTCCCACCCGCTCCACTGGCGGCAGGATGAAGATGGTGCCTGGCGCGAATTCACCCTGAGAGGCGCGACGGCACTCGATCACGCCGCGCCGGTGGCGCACCTGTCGATGTATGAAGCGGACGCCTACGCACGCTGGGCCAACGCGCGCCTGCCGACCGAAGCCGAGTGGGAAGTCGCGGCAGCCGGCGGCACACCCGCCATGGAACAGTTGTTCGGGCATTGCTGGCAGTGGACCTCGAGCAGTTATGCGCCCTACCCCGGCTATTCCAGCGCACCGGGCGCCGTCGGCGAATACAACGGCAAGTTCATGGCCAACCAGTACGTGCTGCGCGGCTCGTCCATCGCCACGCCGCCAGGCCACGCCCGCGCCAGCTACCGCAACTTCTTTCCCGCGCAGGCGCGCTGGCAGTTTACCGGCCTGCGCCTGGCACGCTAGCCGTACCGGCGGTTCAAGCGATCTGCAGCGCGGTGCGCTCGCGCGTCTGCGACGGCGTTTCGCCGAAGGCCGCGCGGTACTGGCGATTGAACTCACCCAGATGCCGGTAGCCCCAGGCGAAGGCGATGTCGGCAACGTTTTTCCCCTGTGCCGCCCACGAAAGAAGATCGGCCCGTATCCGCTCCAGGCGCAGATTGCGCACATACTGCATCGGCGGCACCGCGCCGGCCCGCCCGAAGGCGCGGGCAAGCGTGCGTGCGCTGCAGCAGGCTGCGTCGGCAATGTCGTCCAAGGAGATATCGTTTGCCAGGTGTTGTTCGATATAGGCGACGGCGCGGCCGAACGGCGCAGCCGCATCGTCATGCTCCAGATGGCGTGACGGGGACGCGTAATTGTGCTGCTGGCTGCTCAACAAGGTCAGCATCAGCATCTCTTCCATCGACGCCAGTTCCAGCCGCGACGGCACGCGCCGCGCGGACGCGTTGATGGTCGCCACCACGAAGCCCAGCAGAGCCGTCCACCGGGCTATTGCATCCGCGTCCGACATCGCGGACGCAAAACGCAGGCGTTCGCGGCGCACGGCCGCGCCACCCACGCTACGCCCGTGAAAATCCTCGAGCCGCGACCGGTGAAAGCGCAATTTGAGGACTTCGGTATCCGGCTCGTACCGGAACACCGGATGGTCTTCCTCGTGTGCGATGACGGTCTCGCCCGGATGCATGCCATAGTCGATGCCGCCAATCGCGATCGCGGCCCGGCCCCTGGTTGCGGTGGTGACGATGACGGCGTCCGTCAGTCCGTTGGGGACGATATCGACGGTCCTGCCGAACGAAAAGGTACCGACCGCCACCTGGCCGCACAGCGCGGCGCGGATGTCGACCGTACCTTGCGCCTGTGACGACAGCCGCTGCGCCTGGAACGGACCGTGGAGCTTTTCGATCGCGGGCCGCGCCACGCGCAGGTCGGCGGTCGCGACCTTGCTGAAGCGGTCCGACAGCAGCAGTTCCAGGCGGCTTTCGTGCATCATCGGCGGGCGTCGATCTGCTGGCCTAGCCAATGCGCAAAATCGGCGGCCATGGCATTGTCGAGGGCGTGTCCGGCCTCGTATTCCCGGTACGCCAGCGGCACGCCGAGACCGGTCAGCACCTCGCGCGCATGGTGGGCGAAGTGGATGCCGAGCGTCTGGTCCTGCACGCCGTGGCTGACGAAGGCCTGCAGCCGCGCCAGCGCCGGGGTACGCTCGACCTGCGGCAGGACTTCCTTCAGGATCCGTCCGCTGAGCACGCCGATGCCGGCGACGCTCTCCGGTGCCGTCAGCCCGACGCTGGCGCTCATGATGCCGCCCTGGCTGAAGCCGGCGATCCAGATGCGCGCCGGATCGACGTCGTAGGCCGCCGGCAGCTGGCCGATGAATTCGAGCAGCGTGGCGCGCGATGCCTCGGCCTGCGCCGGATCGATCGCCGGTCCGGACGGCGTGAAGCTGACCTGGAACCAGGCGAAGCGTCCCGGCGCCAGCACCAGCGGGCCGCGCAGCAGGATGACCACCAGCCGCGGGTCCATCCGGCGCGCCAGGTCGATGAAGCCGGCTTCGTTCGAGCCTACGCCGTGCAGCAACAGCAGGCATGGTGCCTTGCCGGTGCCCGCCCGTGCAGGCCGCACGCGGTGCAGCAGGCCCGATACCGGTTCGGTGAAGACTTCGTCCAATTTGTCATTCATTGCATTCTCCTTATTCGAAAGCATAAGCATCCATCGCCAGCACGCCGTGCTCGACGCTGGCGTGCAGCAGGCGCGCCTGCGCATCGGGTCCGGCCGCGCCCAGTGTGGCGAACAGCGGCAGCAGGTGTTCCTCGGTCGGATGGTTCTTCGCGGCGTGTGGTGCGGCGCGGCGGTAATCCAGCAGGGCCGCGCGGTCGCTGGCTTCGAGCCGCGCCTTCATCCACGACTCGAATTCGCTGACCCAGCCCGGTACCGGCGCATCGACCGCCTGGCCGCGGAACTCGTAGAGGTTGTGCGTCAGCGAGCCCGAGCCGACCACCAGCACGCCTTCGTGGCGCAGCGCCGCCAGGGCCAGGCCCAGGCGCTCATGGTCGGCCGGGCTGGCGTCGCGCACCACCGACAGCTGGGTGACGGGAATGTCCGCCTCCGGATACATCAGCGACAGCGGCACCCAAGCCCCGTGGTCGAGGCCGCGCGTGTGGCTCAGGCCGAACGGCATTCCCGCGGTTTCAAGTAGCGCCGCCGCGCGCCTGGCGGCATCGGGTGCGCCGGGCGCAGGGTACTGGATCTCGAACAGCGCAGGCGGGAAGCCGCCGAAGTCGTGGATGGTCTCGGGCAGCTGTGCCAGGCTGAGGGCCGCCCCGCCGCGCGTTTCCCAGTGTGCCGAGACGACGACGATGGCCTGCGGCCGGGGAAGCGCCTGGCCCAGTCCCTGCAGGAAGCGCCGTGCCGGACTGTCCTGCAGCGCCAGCATGGGTGAGCCGTGCGAGAGGAAAATGGTGGGTAATGAAGACATGTCGAATCCTTGTTCATTCAAAGCGGCTGCCTGCCGCATTCAGATGTCCCATCTTATTCTCGCTACTGGAAAGGATAAACAGCCTGTAGAGAGCAATACTGTCTCTGCATCCGGAACAATCCACGATCACGCTGTCGTGGACCACACCGGGTTTGCAAAGGCGTCGACCAGGAAATCGATCAGCAAGCGCACCTTCGGCGAAACGAACTTGCGCGACGGGTAGACGGCATACACGCCGAGTTCGATCGAACGGTAGGCAGGCATGATCTCGACCAGCGTTCCGCGCGCAAGGTCGGCGCCGACGATGAAAGTCGGCTGCAGGACGATGCCCTGGTGCTGCAGCGCAGCCGCTAGGCAGGTATCCCCGCTGTTGGTGCGCACGCGCGGCACCACCTTCACCACAGCTTCACCGTCCGGCCCCGTAAAGCGCCAGTTCTCGCCGCTGGCGAACAGGCTGTACGAAATGACGTCGTGCTGCGGTAGCTCATCGGGACGCACCGGCCGGCCGCGGCGTTCGAGATAGGCCGGCGATGCGCACAAGACCATGCGCGTGGCCGCCAGCTTGCGGCTAATGAGAGATGAAGCAGGCAACTGGCCGATACGGACGGCGAGATCGAAGCCGTCTTCCACCAGGTCGACCACGCGGTCCGACAGCGTGATATCCAGGTCGAGTTTCGGGTGCTGCGCCAGAAAGGCAGGCCAGAGCGGCGCCAGGTGCATGAGGCCGAAGGTGACCGGCACATTCACCTTCAGCAGCCCGCTCGCATCGCCGCTGCGCGACGTGATCTCGGCCTCCGCTTCGTCCAGGTTATCCAGCAGCTCGCGGCAGCGCGCGTAAAAAATCTCGCCCTCGGTGGTCGGCGACAGCTTGCGCGTGGTCCGGTGCAGCAGGCGCACGCCGAGGCGCTCTTCGAGATCGGCCACGTAGCGCGACACAGCAGCCTTGGACATGTCGAGCGTGCGCGTGGCACCGGTGAAGCTGCCGGCTTCCACGACGGCAGCGAAAACCTTCATTTCATGGAATTTATCCATTATCCCGATATGTGGAACAGTTATTCATATTCTGGCAAGTTTATCCCATCGAACCAAACACTCATAGTGCCCTTCGTCGCTACATCAGCGAACGAAACCACGCTCACTATCGGATGCCCATCATGAAAATCAAACACATCATCGCCCTGCTCGCCGTTACCTGCGCCTCCTCGGCTGCATTAGCTGCCGACACCTACACGATCGAACCCAACCATACCTACCCGAGTTTCGAAGCCGACCACATGGGTGGCCTGTCGTTCTGGCGCGGCAAGTTCACCAAGACCGCCGGCACCATCACGCTGGACCGCGGCGCCAGGACCGGCACCGTAGAGATCACCATCGACACCGACAGCATCGATTTTGGCAACGCCAAGTTGAACGAACACGTGATGAGTCCAGAGATGTTCGACGTGGTCAAATACCCGAAGGCGGTCTACAAGTCGGCCTCGATCCAGTTCAAAGGCGACAAGCCCGCCGTGGTCAACGGCGAGCTCACGCTGCACGGCGTGACGCGGCCGGTAAAGCTGGTGATCGACCACTTCAAATGCATGCCGCACCCGATGTTCAAGCGCGAAGTCTGCGGCGCCAATGCCGTCGCCACGTTCAACCGCAGCGACTTTGGCATCAGCTACGGCACCCAGATGGGCTTCAGCCCGGAAGTGAAGCTGGCGATCCAGGTCGAGGCGCTGAAGCAGTAAGGCTTGCCAACTGCCAGATCAGTATTCCGGCTTTTCCCCCGGCGCCGGTACCGAGGTCGGCATGCCGCGCGTGCCGGCATAGGTGACGATTGCGACACACTCTTCGTCCCCGGTATAGCCGCGGTGCTCGGTGCCGACCTGTTCGGCAAACGCCTCGCCAGCGCGCGTCACCTTCTTCTCACCGGTCGCCCGGTCTTCGACCGTCAGGTGTCCGGACAGGATATAGGCGGCGTTCGGCATCGGGTGGGTATGCCAGGGCAGTGTCGTATGCGGCGGAATCATCATGCGCATCACGGTCAATTCCGGCGGTCCATCGGCGTAGGGCTCGTAGGGCGTGCCGTTCCAGGCCTTGTCGCTCTTGACCAGGACATCGGTCTTAACGTCAGATTCTTTTGAGCTGTCATTCGATGCCATGCTGCTTGTCCTTTTCGGTTGTTGCCCGGCCGTGCCATCGGACATGGCGCGGCCGGGCCGGGGATCAGCGGTCCAGGAAAGTGCTCAGGTCGGTCGTGAACTTGACCGGGTTCTTGAAAGCCAGGAAGTGATCGCCCTGCTCTTCGGCCGTGTACACGTGCAGCTCGCTCTTCGGGACCACCGAGTGGATCCAGCGCTGGCCCTGCAGCGAATCGCTGTAGACGCCGGTGAAGATCGCGGTCGGCACGTCGATCTTGGTGCGGATGACGTCGCGCCAGTCGTTCATCGCGTGGTCGAACAGTACGCGCTTGATGGCATTCATGTCGTTCTTGACGACTGCGTCGGCAAAGGCCTCGGAATTGGCGAAGTACGGCGAATCGCGCAGGGTGAAGCGCTGGAAGGCCTGGCTCTGGACGATGAACGAGCTCACCGGCTTGCCGGTGGTAAAGGCCTCCACCATGCGCTCCGGCGAACTGGTCATCCCGCCCGCATCCTGGCGTTCCTTTTCGGACCAGTCGGCGTGGCTGTAGATCGAAGGCGGTTCGTCGATCAGCACCAGCTTGTTGATGCCCTTGGTGCCGAACAGGTCGACATAGCCCCACAGGACGGCGGCGCCCATCGACCAGCCGCAGTAGTCGGCCTTCTTGAGCCCCAGGTGGTCGCCGAATTCCTTCAGGTCGGTCGAGAAGCGCGCGATGCTGGCACCGCGTTCGGTGTGTTCGGACAATCCCTGGTTGCGCGGATCGAGGACGTAGACGTGGTACTTCTTGCTCAGCAGGTACATCACGTTGATGTATTCGGCGCCGTTGGCCGACCAGCCCGGAATGAACACCAGCGGCTTGCCTTTCCCCGCTTCCCAATAGGACAGCTTGACGCCGTCGCTGGTGGTAAAGCTGTTGATTTGCAGGTCCTTGAAGTCCGACAGCTTGGCCAGCATGCCTTCGACCTTGTTCGGGAAGGTGAAGTCCTTGCCGATCACGTTGATGGCCGGCGCTGCCCATGCGCCACTGGCAGCCAGCGCCAGAGTGAGGCCGGCCAGCGTTTTGGAAATGGTGTTTCGCTTCATGTCTTTTGATCCTTGTTTGTTCAGTGCTGGTACCAGCGATGACCATCACTATACGACCTGAAACACATTGCGATAAATAGGTGTTATGCTTAAAGACCTGAAACAAGGCATTTCAAATGGATCGTTTACTGAGCATGACGGTGTTTGCCAAGGCCGTCGAACTGGGATCGTTTTCGGCAGCGGGCGAAGCCATGCACATGTCGTCGCAACTGGTGGGCAAGCATGTACAGACCCTGGAACAGCACCTGGGCGTGCGGCTGCTGAACCGCACGACACGGCGCCATCACCTGACGGAAATCGGCGCCAGCTACTATGAGCGCGTCAAGGTGATTTTGGCGGAGGTGGAAGGTGCCGAGAGCCTGGCTGCGGAAACGCGTGCCATTCCGCGCGGGCGACTGCGCGTCAATGCATCCGTATCGTTCGGCGTCCATGCACTGGCCCCGCGCCTGCCCGAATACCTGCTCGCCAATCCGGAAGTAACGATCGACCTGTCGCTGTCGAACGGTTATGTGGATGCGATCGACGAAGGTTTCGATGTCGTGTTCCGTATCGGTGAACTTGCCGACAGCAGCCTGATCGCGCGCCAACTGGCCCCTTACGAGCTGGCCCTGTGCGCTGCGCCGGCGTATCTTGAGCGCCACTCGCCGATCCATAGTCCACACGACCTGTCGCAGCACGAATGCATCGGCTTTTCATATACCGAACTGCGAACGCATTGGACGCTCGAAGGTCCCGCTGGCCGTGTGACCGTGCCGGTATCGGGCCGCGTCATGGCCAACCACGGCGAAGCCATGCTGACTCTTGCGACAGCGGGTATGGGGATCATGCTGCAACCGCTGGAACTGGTGCGTGCCGATCTTGATGCGGGCACGCTTGTCAGGGTACTGCCCGAGTATTCGGCGCCGACGAGGCCGATGCACATTTTGTATGCGCCGGATCGGCGATTGACGCCGAAGCTGCGCAGTTTTATTGATTTTGCGGTGGCGACGTTTGGCAAAAAAGCGGAGCAACATGAGTAGCTAAAAACAACATTTATCCTTTTTAAGAATCTCAACTAATAAACTCAGGATAATCTGCAAACCTGACAGAGGCATATATGCATGCTTGGGAACACATCTTCTCGCTGGATAACATTAAAGATTATGGCCGAGCAGGGAATGAAATGCTCGAATACTTACAAGTACTATGGGCAGAAGGTTTTGATACGATTGTTATCCCAAGTCGCGGTGCAATGCCAATATATGATACCGCTCATATGGCATGGTACCTGAATTCTCAAAAACTCGATACCCTAGAGAAAAAAATTAAGTCGCGGCTTGAAATAATCCGATCGCCAATTGGACGCGAATTAATACTTCCCTTCTCTGCGGATCCGCAATCAACGGATCGAACCCAAACAACCAAGGATATTAGGAAATTCTGGACGAAAGTACTTGGTGCGATTGTCCGTAGGGAAGGAAATAGTCCATATCTAAAATATTACCGATTTTTAGTTGAACAATTCTCTAATGGCTTGTGGGAAGACAGACTTCCCCGCCAACTTCCTAATCAAAAATTCATCTTCATCGATACTGTTGTGTCCGGTAGAGCAATATGTGAAATTTTTGATGCTTTTGCCGATGAAGGACTAAACTCCTGCCATTTTCTATTGTTGATAGATGGAGATGGACACGCCATCGAGCGACGCTACAGGGAGAGAATCGACCTGATGGTTGCTTCTGGTAGGTGTACTTTAATCTATGTACGTGAACTTTTTACCGAAGACCGGGGGCCAGCAGTAAGTGGTGTTTGGAGCACGGTCTACCCAGAACTCATGGCTAGAGTGCGTGAAAAATATTCTTGGGCAGCGGATAGCTATGGTGCAGGTTCATATTATATTCGAGTCGCGAACAATATCGATGGAATGAAGAATGCTGGATTCAATCTACCGGTTACAGTTATATATGGATCGATTCGAACAGCCATCATGCAAAGTATTCGCGATCACCACTCCATAACAAAAATGTTGAAAGATGGGGTGCCTCAAGATCGAATTTTGCAAGAGGCGGAGCGCAACGATTTTTTGATTAAATACCTTACTCATCACTTGATCAAAGACGTAGAAAAACATAGGCCGTTCGATAGAAGCACGACACTTCGACTTGCAAAGCCGCGCATTCTTGAAAACTTAAAGGGTGCAAAAGTTACTGTTTCATCCTCGCACTTAGTACGTGTGCATCTCACCGAAACTGATATTGCAAGGCAGCTTTCTACGCTTAATAATTATATGAACTCTTCGATGGACGTCTTTAAAGGAAACGAATATTTCATTAATTAAGATTACACTACTATGAACGATTTCACGCTTCAGGCGCCCTTTCTTCGCATATGCATTTAGGAAGATCCCCCGGATTCCAAACATTCTGTTTCAACTGTCTAACCTGATCCGTTATTTATCAGTCAACCTTCCTCGTCCTATAGTACCCGGCGCGGAGGCACCAACTATCGGAGCTGGCGCCTCCCTACACAGGAGGAACCTAGAATGACAACGGAAGCACAACGCCAGCCGATCCGCGCCGCCATCGCCCGCGAACCTGGCCAGCCCCTGCAATTCGAAAATGCGACGCTCGAAGCGCCTCGCGACAATGAAGTCCTGGTGCGCATGGTCGCCACCGGCGTCTGCCACACCGACATGGTCATCCGCGACCAGCAGTACAAAACCCCGCTGCCGATGATCCTGGGTCACGAAGGTGCCGGCGTCGTCGAACAGGTCGGCCGCAACGTCACCACGGTCGCGGTCGGCGACCACGTCGTCATGACCTACATGTATTGCGGTCTGTGCGCGCCCTGCGCGACGGGCCATCCGGCGCACTGCGCCAACATGGGCCCGCTAAACTTCGGCGGTGGCCGCATGGATGGCAGCTCGTCCGCTTGCGACCATCACGGCGGCGAACTGCACGACCACTTCTTCGGCCAGTCCTCCTTCGCCACGCACGCCATCGCCAGCGAGCTGAATGTCGTCAGCGTGCCCAAGGAAGTCGAACTCGAGTTGCTCGGCCCTCTCGGCTGCGGCATCCAGACCGGTGCCGGCGCAGTGCTGAACGCGATGAAGGTACACGCCGGGGCGTCCTTCGCGGCCTTCGGTACCGGTGCCGTCGGCCTGGCAGCGATCATGGCCGCCCGCGTCGCCGGCGCGACGAAGATCATCGCCGTCGACGTCAATCCGGCCCGCCTGCAGCTGGCGCGCGAACTGGGTGCGACCCATACCGTGAACAGCCGCGAGACCGATCCGGTCGCAAAAATCCGCGAACTGACCGGCAGCGGTGCCGACTTCACGCTCGAATGCAGCGGCCGCGCCGCGGTACTGCGTCAGGCCATCGACAGTGTCGGTTTGCTGGGCACCTGCGGCATCGTCGGTGCAACGCCGGAGGGCACCGAGGCATCCTTCAACGTCAACGACGTCATGATTCCCGGCCGCCGCATCATGGGCATCGTGCAGGGCGACGTGGTGTCGCGTACCTTCATCCCCGAGCTGATCGAACTGTATCGCCAGGGCCGCTTCCCATTCGACCGCCTGGTCAAGTTCTATCCGTTCGACCAGGTCAACCAGGCCATGGCCGATAGCGAGGCCGGCATCACCATCAAGCCGATCCTGCGCATCGCAGACACCGCAGCCTGAAGTACCGCCCCAGTCTTTCCTCCGCGAGGCTTGATCGTATTTGCCTGAGCAAGTACGATGACCGCCTCACTGGAGGGAACGTGGCACACGACGCAGGCGCTGAACTGGACTATCTCATTAGCGGTGGACTTGGCCACCTGGTCACTGCCGTGCGCAACGCGATCTTCACGGCGCTCGAGCACGAGCTGGCGCCGCTGGAACTGACGGCATCGCAATTCATCGTCGTGATCGGCGCCATGCGCGGCCGCGCGCGCACCGTCAACGAGTTCTGTCAGTTCGCCGGCATCGATGCCGGCCCGATGTCACGCCTGCTCGATCGCCTCGAAGCCAAGGACATCGTACGGCGCACGCGCGACAATGAAGATCGGCGTCAGGTCAACGTCGAACTCACGCCGAAGGGTACGGCGCTGTATCCGCAGATCATGGAGATTCTGAGCACGGTCTATGGGCGCTTTCTTGGCGGCTTTTCATCCACCGAGGCGGCAGAGTTGCAGGCATTCCTGCAGCGCCTGTTGGCCAATCGCCCCGCGTGCTAGCGTACCCGCCCTATGCTGGACGTTCACCGCATCGTCTTCCGCAGGGTGAAGCGACGCATTTGCAGCCCACGTTTGCGATAAAACGACGCCGTATGCCCCGTTCCATAATCCGAGGGCACACTAAGCTGTGCGGGAGAGATAGTGGAGCACATGTGTGTTCTGGAGCCGATTACTAAAAGAGGCTCTTACTGCTTTCGCGTTTGATTGGAGCAAGCGAAAACGAGATCGATTTCGTCTTTGACGAAAACATCGGATCGCGCAAGCTCGACGGGCACATTGCAATCTGCATGTCAGTGGCAGATGTCGTGATCTGCTCGGTGGGCGAGGTTACTTGGCGCCATGTCACCGTTTTTATGCCATTGACGAGCTTAAAGTTAGATCCGTTTTTGTAGATGCACTGCTCTTCCTTTTGATCGTCCTTGAGTTCGCCAGCCCCATACTTTTCAGCAATCTGCTTTTGCATGAAATCCCACGTGATTTCATGAAGGTCCATCGAGAAATACGTCATTTTCCCGTTTTCGAAAACGAACGTAGATTTCACCGGGGAGGATGACTGTGGTATCTTCAGCTGCCCGTCGTACCAAACAGTGCCTTCCTTTGGTTTGTAATTTTTCATCTCTTTGACGGTCAATGGGCCTGACAGGTACACACTGTCACTGGCTGGCAGCGCCTCCAACTCTTCCTTGCTCATGTCAAATTTGATGGGGCCAAATCCAACTGGTCCAGTAGGCTTTGCCACTTCGGCAGGCGCTGGCTTAGCTACCTCCACTGCGATCGCCTTGGCCGGTTTCTCTTTTTTGGTCGTCTGTTTGACCTGAGCAGACGCTCCCGCAGTGCATGCAGTCAACATCAACATCAACACAGTCTTTTTGTACATGAGCTGTCCGATTCGGATTTTTAGAAATTGGCAATTATTTTCATTCAAGAGTTCCTGTAAATCAACCTTTATTTTTGGGCGTTGCTTAGCATGTACCCGAGACGTTTGTTGAGCCCGATGGGATTAAATAAGCGTTTCTTGTCGATTGCAGAAACCCGTCAGAGCTCAGAATGAAGCATGCGGCTCTGACGGAAAATGCGTTTCGCGAGACGTACTCAGTTAAAACGCCCTGCCAAACCGCCAACGCTCAAACGTCCAGCGCCAAGCAAAGCAACCACAACTGCCGCACCAAGATACATACCCTGCAGTTCAAGTGCCCAGCCACCCGTATCGGACATGGTGAAGAACTGACTTGTGTGCACCAATAGCAAGGCCACGATCATGTTGATCGCCACAACCAGAGCGGCGCCCCGGGTATAGACACCGAGCAGTATCAGCAGGGGAGCGACGACCTCCCCGACATACACGAGGTATCCCAGCACCGGCGGTGCGCCGACTTTTTCAAGCATGCCGGTAATAAAACCGATCCCGCCGATGAGTTTCGAGACCCCGTGGAACAGAAGCAGAGCGGCGAGGACGACGCGCAAGACCAGCTTGCCCAAGTCGTCAGTCGAATGAAGTGGGGTGTTGGTATTTTCCATGATGCGTTTATCCTTTGATGAATGAGTAGTACCGGAGTATTCACACGGTAGTCAATGCAGAACCGTGCTGATGAGGTACATTTTATTGATTTCAATCGTCGAGATAAACTGCTGCAATCTGCTCAAACTGTCTCAATATCAGGAACAATCAGCGTAGGGAAGCGCTGAACAATTCACTTTCGCGCGCGAAAGTCCATCCGGTCGTCGGGTCAGTTTCGCGCGTCGCAGCTTTTGATCGAAACTCGTGCTCTGACGTGTCGGATCGGCTGTTTCGGGGGACATTTGAGGCCGATTTTCGACCTCAGGACGCAACTTGGCCGTGCATGGTCCCAAGGAATCGGCGCGCCAGGACCAGGTTGGCGAAGCCGAACAAAGTGAACAACTGGGCGTTGTTCTTTGCCAGGCCGCGATAGCGCGTCTTGCGATGCTTGAACAGGCACTTCACGACATGGAAGCAGTGCTCGACTTTCGCACGCACGCTGGCTTTGGCCTTCTCCAGCTTTTCCTTCGCGCGCCCCAGCGGATTCTTCTTGAGCGCCTTGCGCACGCTCGGACGCATCGCGACGTGCCAATCGATTTGCTTGTCTGCGTTTTCCGGGCGCTTGCCCACGCCCTGATAGCCGGCATCGCCCAATACGGCCTTTTCGCCGCCGTGCAGCAGCGCATAGGTCTGGGTCACGTCGGCCACGTTGCCAGCCGTGCCAACGACCGAGTGCACCAGACCAGTGGCCATATCGACGCCCACGTGCGCCTTCATGCCGAAGTGCCAGTCGTTGCCTTTTTTCGACTGGTGCATTTCAGGATCGCGTTTCTTGTCGCCGTTCTTTGTCGACGGTGGCGCTGCGATCAAGGTGGCGTCTACGATTGTCCCCTCGCGCATGACCAGGCCTTTGCTCGCCAGGTGCACGTTGATTTCATCGAAGATCCGGCGCGTCAGATTGTGCTTCTCCAGCAGCCGTCGGAACTTCAGCAGCGTCGTCGCATCTGGCGCCGATTCGTGCGTCAGATCGATACCGACGAAACCTCGAATGGACTGGCTGTCATGGATCGCATCTTCGATTCCCTCGTCCGACAAACCGAAGCATTGCTGGGCAATGTACATGCGCAGCATGCGTTCCAGGCCCATCGGTGGACGGCCGCGGCCATCGCCTTTCGGGTAATACGGCAGCAGCGCGGCAACCAGCGCCGGCCATGGGGTCGCAGTCTCGATCTCGGCCAAGAAGCGCTCGCGTCGCGTCAGCTTTTTCTTGCTGGCGAACTCCGCTTCAGAAAAGCTCGTTTGCTTCATCGGATGGTCAGAATTATTGGATGCGCCATTGTGCCAGTTGCACGTCCCGCCAAGGGAACTCGGCGATTAAATCAGTGGTTCCCTAGGCTATTTCGAAGTCCGGGTGTAAAGGTGAGAATGTGCGTATTTCCGATCCCAAGCTTTTTGCTATGCTGGTTCCCGGGGAATCGCCAAAAATGAAGCCTTTGGTGGACGTGCGTACGGATCGCCCGCGGGACCGTCCATGATTCGTGGGTGCGCAAATGGAGACGCGGATGGACATCCTGAAGCACGTCGTTGCCCTGCTCGTCGCAATTGTTCTGCTGCCCGCAAGCGCGGCGGAGGTGGCGCCGGACAAGGTAATCGTCAAGGGCAAGCACGACACTTCCGAAGTCGTCATCAAGGGCGTGCGCGATCCGTCGGCCTGGATCCGCGTCGAGAGCCAGCATCTGGTCATCTATTCGGACAGCGATGCCGAGCAGGTCATCGACCTGGCGAATAATCTCGAGCGGCTCGACTACGTGCTGCGCATGTATCTGAAGCCATTCTTGATCAGGCAGACGGAACCGCCCAAGTTGACCCTGTATTTCCAGGACCGGTTCGACTGGGCGCCGGGACTCGGCAAGTTCCCGGCCGATGCCGTGGGTCTCATCGACGGTTGCGTGTCCGGTACCCAGGCGTTCACGTTCAATCAGGGGCGGATGTGGAAGTCGACAAATGCGTCGCTGCTCAAGGACGACGGCGACGCCACGCTGTCCTCGATCTTTGCTTTGTACAGCGGGAACTTCGTCTACCGTCACACGGACATCCGTGGACCCATGTGGTTGATGGGGGGCTTGAAAGTCTATTTTGGCGGTGTCCGCTTCACCGACAACCAGATGGTGGTGGGCCGCGCTGCGGTTGCAACGGCCGATTCGATGAAGCGGATCGATTACGGCAACGAGCACCTGTTTTTCCTGACCTACGACGACGTGCTGCGCTCGTATTTGCCGCATGAATACGCGGGCCGCGTGCAGCGCGGCCAGAAAGTAACCCCGCAGGTTCTCGCACAAGCCGAGTTCCAGTCCCGCGCGTTCAACCTGGCGCACTACATGCTCTCGTCCGCCGACAACCGCGACAAGATGGCGCAATACCTGGAGCTGGTCAATAACGGGCGCGACGGCGGCGCGGCGTTTGCCGACGTGTTCGGATTGTCGGGTTTCCAGCTCACCACGGCCATGTCGTATTACCGGCGCACGCAGATGAAGGTCATCAAGGTCGATTTTCCCGAACTGCCGGCGGCCCGCATCGACACGACTCGCCTGAGCCGTGTCGAGGGTGAATTCGTCCTCGACAATGCCGCGCTCAAGGACTGCCCCACGCCCGACAACGGCAGGCAGATGCTGCAGCGCGTACAGGCGGCGGCCGCCGCGGTGCGCGGCGTCGATTTCGCCCAGATGACCTTGAGCCGCGCCCAGGTCGACTGGGGCAATCCGCGCGACGCGATCCCGTATCTTGCGGGTGCGGCGCAGCGCGACCCCTACGACGATGAAATCCGATATCTGCTGGGCATGGCATACCTGAAACTCGCGGGGGCTACCACAGCGGATAAACGGGAATTACTTGCAGCGGCGAGGTCCAGCCTGACCGAAGCCGCGTTACTGGCGCCCGAAACACCCGGGATCGCGTACGCCTTGTTCCGCGTCGGGCTCATGGACCCGGACACGCCGCTGGAAAAGACCATGCCCCTGGCGGTCGATGCCTGGCGCCAGGGCCACGATGTCAGCCTGTTCGCCCGCGGCGCCGCATTGGCCCAGGCCTGGCTGGGCAATGCCACCGGTGCCTACGAGGCTTTCAATACCTTGGCCAGGACCGGGGAGGATCCGGAGAATGCGAAATGGGCCGTGCAGTGGCTCAAGCTGCTCGAACAAGGGGTAACGCGGGATAGCCTGCTGGCGGAAATGCGCCAACTGCCGCCTGCCTCGCCCGGCATCCGGGTGATGTACTTCGACCTGCGCTAGGGAACCGCTGATTTAATCGTTCACCAAGCTGCCAAACTGTCACAATAGCGCATCCAACTTCCGAGCCCACCGCTGACGCAGATGAGCTTTTCCGACGCCGAGTACGCCAGCAAGAAGAAGCTGACTCGACGCGACCGTTTTCTGGCAGAGATCGAGGCGGTAACGCCCTGGTCGGCGCTGATCGCGGTGATCGAGCCTGTCTACCCGAAAGGTGACGGGCGCGGACGACCTCCGATTGGCGTAGGGCGCATGCTGCGCATGTACGTTGTGCAGCAGTGTTTTGGCCTGTCGGACAAGGGAATCGAGGATGCGATTTACGACAGCCAGTCGATTCGCAACTTCGTCGGTATCGATCTGAATCGCGAGTCGGCGCCGGATGCGACGACACTGCTGAAGTTTCGTCGCTTGCTTGAGAAATACAACCTGACACGGCGCATTTTCGATGAAATCAACACCCACTTGGCAAGTAAGGGTTTGATGATGCGTGAGGGGACCATCGTAGACGCGACCCTGATCGCGGCCCCTCCTTCGACGAAGAACCGGGACGAGAAGCGCGATCCGGAAATGCACCAGTCAAAGAAGGGCAAGACTTGGCACTTCGGGATGAAAGCGCAGCGTGCGCAAGGCGTTGAAGAAAAACCCTCTGTGCAGGGCCAAGGAAAAACTGGAAAAGGCCAAGGCCAGCGTGCGTGCCAAAGTCGAGCATCCTTTCCATGTGCTGAAGAACCTCTTCCGTCATCGTAAGACGCGCTACCGTGGATTGGCAAAAAACACCACGCAGCTGTTTGCCCTGTTTGCGTTTGCCAATCTGGTGCTGGCTGGCCGAACCTTTGGAAGCGCTCGCGCCAGAACTCCGTCCTGAGCGACGAAAGCGCGCAGAAACACCTCCAAAAATCGCCCGGCAACGTCGAGCCAAGGCAGAAACCGATCGTTTCGCCGCCTGCCCAGCCGACGCAACCTCGCAGCTCCGGTAACGAGCAAAATGTCGATTAAATCAGCGGTTCCTTAGGTTATTGGAAACTAAAGTATATCCTTATTAATAAGAATATAATCCGCCCGATACCGTCGAGCTGGCATAAACTGAAGCAATCTCATTTCTTTCGACACCATGCCGATCGACGACCTCTCCATCCGTGCCCGTTTCAACCCCTTGATCAAGCCGTATCTGGTAATGCAGATCGGCCTCACGATGATATTCACCGTGGTCGGCATTCCATTGGCGGTGATCTGGTTCCTGGGCGTCGGCCGCTGGTGGGCCCGGCATTATTTCGAGCGGCTCGAATGCCAACTGGGCCCGCGCAGCCTGCGTTTTCGAAAAGGGATCCTGGTCACCACCGAAAAAACGATCCCGCTCGAGAATATCCAGGACGTGACTTTTATCGAAGGCCCGATCCTGAAGCATTTCAACCTGAGCACGCTGAAGTTCGAAACCGCCGGCCACAGCCCGCGCCAGGCATCCGACATGCACCTGACCGGCATCATCGACGCCCACGCGTTCCGCGCCCGGATCATGCAGGCGCGCGAAGCCCTGCGCGATCCGGCCCCCAGCGCGCACGACGATCCGCACCTGGCGGTGCTGCGTTCGATCGAGGCGAAGCTGGACGACATCGCCGGTTTGCTGCGCGCGCGGCAGTAGCAGCCAGGCTACTGTATCAGCGACTAAGCGCTGGCGAGGATGGCCTGGGCGGCTGCAATCTCGTCCGCCGTCAATGCCGGCATCTGCATCGCCCGCACCGCTTCCAGCACCTGTTCCGGCTTGCTGGCCCCGATCAGCACCGAGGTGACCGCCGGCTGGCGCTTGACCCAGCGCAGCGCCAGCTGGGCCAGCGACTGGCCGCCTTCACGTGCGAGCGCGTCGAGGGCCCGTGCCACGCGCAGGCGTTCGTCGGTGACGTGCTCCGGCTTCAGGAAGCCGACGCCGCCGGCCGCGCGCGAATCGCCGGGCAGGGCGCCGCCCAGGTAGCGGTCGCTCAGCAGGCCCTGCGCCAGCGGCGAAAAGGCCACGCCGCCGATGCCTTCCTGTTCCAGCACCGGCAGCAAATCCTGTTCGACGCCGCGCACCAGCATGCTGTACTTCGACTGGTTGACGATGCAGGGCGTGCCCAGGCGCCGCAGTTCGGCGGCGGCACGCCGGGTCTGCTCGCCGTTGTAGTTCGAAATGCCGGCGTACAGCGCGCGGCCGCTGCGCACGATGTGGTCCAGCGCCGCCATCGTTTCCTCCAGCGGCGTGTCGGGATCGGGGCGGTGGTGATAAAAGACGTCGACGTAGTCCAGCCCCATGCGCTTCAGGCTCTGGTCCAGGCTGGCGACCAGGTATTTGCGGCTGCCCCAGTCGCCGTAGGGACCCGGCCACATCGTGTAGCCGGCCTTGGTGCAGACCACGATCTCGTCGCGGTACGGGCGCAGGTCGAGGTCGAGGATGCGGCCGAAATTGGTTTCGGCGGATCCGGGCGGCGGGCCGTAGTTATTGGCCAGGTCGAAGCAGGTGATGCCTTGATCGAAGGCGGTGCGCACGATGGCGCGCTGGCGTTCGACGTCGGCTTCGAGGCCGAAGTTGTGCCACAGCCCCAGCGACACGGCTGGCAGGCGCAGGCCGCTCCTGCCGCACTGCGGGTAGGGCATCGTCGCGTAGCGATCAAGACCTGGCGGCCAGCTCATTCCGACAGCGTCCCGGCACCGGCCGCGGCGCGGCACACGTAGATGGTCGACAGTTGTCCTTTCGGGCCGCGGTAGTCGCGCTCGACCGCCGTTTCCGCCGTCTCGACCAGGTCTTGCGGCACCAGCGCCACCACGCAGCCGCCGAAGCCGCCGCCGGTCATGCGCACGCCGCCACGGTCACCGATCGCAGCCTTGACGATGTCGACCAGCTGGTCGATCAGCGGCACGGTGATCTCGAAGTCGTCGCGCATCGACGCGTGCGAGGCCGCCATCAGCTCGCCCATGCGCGCCAGGTCGCCGGCCGCCAGGGCTTCCGATGCAGCCAGCACGCGCTCGTTTTCCGTCACCACGTGGCGCGCGCGGCGCAGCGTCATCGGATCGAGTTCGGCGCCGCGCTGTTCGAGCGTCGCCATGTCGATGTCGCGCAGGGCCGCCACGCCGAAGTGGCGCGCGGCGGCCTCGCATTGTTCGCGCCGGGTGTTGTATTCGCTGTCGACCAGGCCGCGCTCCACGTGCGAGTGGAAGATCATGATGGCCGCGCCTTCGGGAATCGGCACCGGCTTCACGTCGAGCGAGCGGCAGTCGATCATCAGCGCATGGTCTTCTTTGCCGCAGGCGGAGCTGATCTGGTCCATGTTGCCGCACTTGGTGCCGACGAATTCGTTCTCGGCGCGCTGGGCGCCCAGGGCGACGTCGATCGGCGTGAGCTGGTCGACGCCCGGCAGCGCGGCGAACAGCGTGCCGATGGCCACCATCAGCGAGGCCGACGACGACAGGCCGGCGCCCTGCGGCACGTCGCCGGCGATCACCATGTCCATGCCCTGTATCGGCAAGCCTTGCTTGACGAGGTCCTGCACCATCCCGCGCACGTAGTTGGCCCACATCGGCTGGTCGAGACGCTCGATCGGCGCGTCCAGGCGGAATTCATCGGTCGCATTGTCGTAGTCGGCGGCGACCACGCGCACCACCTGGTCGTCATGGCCGCGCGCCGCGATCACGGTGCGGTAGTCGATGGCGCAGGGCAGCACCAGGCCGTCGTTGTAGTCGGTGTGTTCGCCGATCAGGTTGACCCGGCCCGGGGCCTGCACCAGCAAGGGCGCAGGTTCGCCGAAGGTGCTCTCGAAAACGCTGGCCACGCGGGCCGTCAGGATTGTGCTCATATCAGTCAGGTTGAGTATTGTTCAGGTAGTGCACGTCGGACTGGGCGCGCAGCTGGGCGGCCGCCTGTTCCGGCGTGAGGTCGCGCTGCGCTTCGGCCAGCATCTCGAAGCCGACCATGAACTTGCGCACCGAGGCGGAGCGCAGCAGCGGCGGGAAGAAGTGGGCGTGCAGCTGCCAGGGTGCACTGTCGTCGTCGTTGTAGGGTGCGCCGTGCCAGCCCATCGAATACGGGAACGAGGTCTGGAACAGGTTGTCGTAGCGGGTGGTCAGCTGTTTCAGGGCCAGCGCCAGGTCGGCGCGCTGTTCGCGGCCCAGGTCTTCCATGCGGCGCACCGCAAAGCGCGGCAGCAGCAGGATCTCGAACGGCCAGGCCGCCCAATACGGCACGATCGCCAGCCAGTGTTCGGTCTTGACCACCACGCGCTCGCTGTCGGCTTCGCGCTCGGCGACGTCCAGCAGCATCGGCCGTTGCTGCTCGGCGAAGTATTCGCGCTGGCGCTTGTCTTCGGCGGCCGGCAGTTCGGGCAGGAAGCTGGTGGCCCAGATCTGGCCGTGCGGGTGCGGGTTCGAGCAGCCCATCACGGCGCCCTTGTTCTCGAACACCTGCACCCAGGGGTAGGTCTTGCCGAGTTCCGTGGTCTGCTCGCACCAGGTGTCGATCACGCCTTCGATGGCGGGCAGGTCGAGCAGCGGCAGCGACTTGCTGTGGTCCGGCGAAAAGCAGATGACGCGGCTGGTACCGCGCGCGCCGACGCTCTGGAACAGCGGGTCGGGATTGGCCGGCGCGTCGGGCGTGTCCGGCATCAGCGCGGCGAAGTCGTTCTCGAATACGTAGGTGCCGGTGTAATCCGGATTCTTGACGCCGTTGACGCGGGTATTCCCGGCGCACAGATAGCAGCTCGGGTCGTGCGCGGGCCGCGCTGCGCGGTCGACCGCTTCCTGCTGGCCTTGCCAGGGGCGCTTGGCGCGATGCGGCGAGACCAGCACCCAGTCGCCGGACAGCGGGTTGTAGCGGCGATGCGGATGATCGGTGGGATTGAACATGGTTTTCCTTGCCGTTGCCGTTCAAAAAAACCCTATCTTACCCGTACAAGGAATGTTGTTGTTTTCAACTGCGTGAGCAGTGTGCGAGTCGATGCGCTCCTGATCACTGACGAGGTGGAAACGTCATGAAGCCTATGGAATGAAGCGCAAAGAGCGTTATTCCCAGTACAGCGATCAATATGTGCGGCAGTGCCACATATGGCCAAAGCATTATTCTGCGAAGACGCCGAAATCCTCCACTCTTCCATTGGATATACCAGGAGGAACCTGTTTGGAACGGAACGAGCTCATCATTCTGCCCGCTAAAAAACGATTCCAGACTTTGGCTTCGTTTGTAATACGCGTTTTGGAACGACTTCCAGAATCCTTCGATAAGCCAGAACAACCCTGAGCTAAAACTGGCGATCAGGAATACTGTAGGTGCGTGGGATACGAATGCACCCGCGATGGCAACAAGGCTGAAACTAATACTCCAGGCTTTTATTGTGAGCGCACGTCCGTCGAAATCTTCGATAACTTTCTGTATGTGAAGGTATTCGTCTCGCAAAAATGCGATGCGCTGTTGATCATCCATTTTCATATGCAAAGCCCCCAAATAACCACTCATGCTAGAAAATGCCGGCGGCCACATGCTTCGATAATCAGATATGTTACTCAGCGTGACCAATTTTGATAATGTGCATGGCACTTTATTTATCGAGCAGTGTCGAGCGCCACCCAGCGCGACCCGGCCCGGTGGCTGGCCAGCACCGCCTCGATGAAACGCATCCCGCCCACGCCATCTTCCACCGTGGGCAGCCAGGCCGCATCCGGCGGCAGCGGCAGCCCGGCATCGCGCGCATGGATCTGCGCCGCCGCATCGCGGTACAACTGCGCGAACGCTTCCAGGTAACCTTCCGGATGCCCGCTCGGGATGCGCGTGGCCTGTTCTGCCGCGGCCCCGCGCACGCGCCCGCGCGTGAGCCGCTCGGCGCAGCCGCCCTGCGGCGTCAGCCACAGTTCGTTGGGCTGCTCCTGGTCGAAGGCCAGGCTGGCTTTGCTGCCGAACACGCGCAGCTTGAGCGCGTTCTCGCAGCCGGTCGCCATCTGGCTGGCCCACAGCGTGCCGCGCGCGCCGTTCGGGTAGCGCAGCATCACCTGCAGGTGGTCATCCAGCGTGCGCTGCGGCGTAAAGGCGTGCAGCTCGGCCAGCAGCTCGCTCGGCTGCAGGCCGCTGACGAAGCCGGCGATGTGCCAGGCATGCGTGCCGATGTCGCCGGTGCAGCCGGTCGGGCCGGCACGCTGCGGGTCGTTATGCCAGTTGGCGGCCTGGAAGGCGGGGTCCTGCTTGTCGGGCTCCGCCATCCAGTCCTGCGCGTACTCCACATGCACCATGCGAACCTCGCCGATGGCGCCCGCCGCGACCAGTTCGCGCGCGTGGCGCACCATCGGGTAGCCGGTGTAGGTGTGGGTCAGTGCAAAGACCCGCTTGCGTTCCTGTGCCAGAGCGGCCAGCTTGACGCCTTCTTCCAGCGATATGCCCAGCGGCTTGTCGCAGATGACGTGGATGCCCGCTTCCAGAAAGGCGGTGGCCACCGGTGCGTGCAGGTGATTCGGGGTGACGATGGCCACCACGTCGATGCCGTCCCCGCGCGCGGCTTCCATGCGTGCCATCTCGCGGTAATCGGCGTAGCAGCGTGCCGGGTCGACGCGGATCGCCGCGCCGGACAGGCGCGCACGCGCCGGGTCGCTCGACAGTGCACCGGCCACCACCTCGTAGCAATCGTCGAGGCGCGCGGCGATGCGGTGTACGGCGCCGATGAAGGCGCCGTCGCCGCCGCCCACCATGCCCAGGCGCAGCCGGCGCGCGACCGTGGTCGTGGCGGCGCTCATGGCGCGATCCCCATCAGCGCGCGCAACTGGGCGCGGTCGGCACCGCTGCCGGCAAAGTCGTCGAAGGCGCGTTCGGCCACGCGGATGATGTGACGGCGGATGAAGTCGGCGCCTTCGCGCGCGCCGTCTTCCGGGTGCTTGAGGCAGCACTCCCATTCCAGCACGGCCCAGCCGGGGTAATCGTACTGGGCCAGCTTGGAGAATATTGCGCCGAAGTCGACCTGGCCGTCGCCCAGCGAGCGGAAGCGCCCGGCACGGTCGACCCAGGCGCCGTAGCCGCCGTACACGCCCTGGCGTCCATCGGAACGAAACTCGGCGTCCTTCACGTGGAAAGCCTTGATGCGCTCGTGGTAGATGTCGATAAAGGCCAGATAGTCGAGCTGCTGCAGCATGAAGTGGCTCGGGTCGTACAGGATGCTGGCGCGCGGATGGTTGTCGACCGCCTCCAGGAAGCGCTCGAAGGTCACGCCGTCGTGCAGGTCTTCGCCCGGATGCAGTTCGTAGCACAGGTCGACGCCGGCATCGCCAAAGGCATCCAGGATCGGCCGCCAGCGCCGCGCCAGTTCGGCAAACGCTTCCTCGACCAGGCCAGCGGGGCGCTGCGGCCACGGATACAAATACGGCCAGGCCAGGGCGCCGGAAAAGCTGGCGTGGGCGCTCAGGCCCAGCCGGCGCGAAGCGCGCGCCGCCAGCTTGAGCTGGCCGGTGGCCCAGGCCTGGCGCGCCTGCGGGTTGCCGCGCACATGGGGCGCTGCAAAGCCGTCGAACAGCGCATCGTAGGCCGGGTGCACCGCCACCAGCTGGCCCTGCAGGTGGGTCGAGAGTTCCGTGATGGCGATGCCGTGGGTGGCCAGCATGCCCTGGATGTCGTCGCAGTAGGTCTGGCTGTCGGCCGCCAGTTCGAGGTCGAACAGGCGCTTGTCGGTCGGCAGCTGGATGCCCTGGTAACCGAGGCCGGCGGCCCAGCCGGCCAGGTTATCGAGGGTGTCGAAGGGCGCTTCCGTGCCCATGAACTGGGCCAGGAAGATCGCCGGTCCCTTGATGGTCTTCATGCGGCTCCTCTATGATTAGTACGGCGACTCGGGAAAGTAG
>Ga0265797_10000362_pt1 | contig 83206 bp, 75 predicted proteins | sample P2T30metagenome_FD_192433 | JGI IMG/M metagenome (GOLD analysis project Ga0265797, IMG submission 192433) | Plant litter microbial communities from East Loma Ridge, Irvine, California - P2 T30 | ecosystem: Environmental > Terrestrial > Plant litter > Unclassified | place: USA: California... | reverse complement strand
TGTTCGCTGTCCGCACAGCTTGGTAGGTTTCTTGCCGTACATCGGCATCCTCTACAAACCTCAGCACAGCTTGCGACTCGTGGTGCATGGTGGAGATTTTAGTTTCGCCCCATTTTGTCAGTGCCTTTGCGAGGTTTGGGTCCAGCCCTCTCAGCCTTGATGACTTGAACTTCAGGCTCAGCTTCTCCGGAGCCATGCCTTCGACGAATTCGTTGCCAACATCGGCAATCTCGCCACTCAAATCTACTAGGCGCTCCCTTGTCTTGTCGTCTAGACCAATACCAAATCTTGAAAAGTCCTCCATCAGTATCCTCGCTACGATGCGCTCCTCCTCGGTCCATGTGTCATATACCTCGGATATCTCCGAGGCCTTCTTCAGCTGGTCATGTAGTACTGGTGTCGTGTTCAGCTGGTTCATATACTGGAACACGGTTTGGTAGGCTTTCATTGCCATGATCTGGAACTTGCGATCCGGATGCGTGCCTCTTACAAAGTCGGCCAAGTCTATTACCCGACATAGCAGATCACTGAGCTTATCGAGGTCTTTGACCATGTGCTTGAAGTCGTCGACCGACTGCGCTGCTGCCACCTTCTGCACCACGGCATTGCAGCGTTGTATCGTCACAGTGACAAAGTCAACGAAACCCTGGGGATGGGTAAGGTATTTGTTGCCTATTATTCCCGTGGGTGTGCCCTTCTGGGATGCGCGCTTGAAGCTGTCCCAGAAAGAAGCATTATCGAAAACCTTGCGGAGGGCGTCGTCATCTGTCTTGCCGCTGGCAGACAGGCCGTAGAGCGGGTTGGGGGCAGGATCGCGTGCTTTGGCGGCGGCGGCGGCCACAGTGGAGTTGAAGCGTCGCTGGCGGCGGAAGTGTTGGAGACATTGGTGGCAGACCCATGGCGACTGCTTTGTGCGTGCGAGGCGCTTAAGCATATTGGGTTGCGCGGGTGAAGGGTGGCCTGGCAGGGAGAAGACAAGACGCACCTGGGGCACGATGTCATAGCTAAGCCGAGGACGGGAATCTTGCGGCGCTCGCACGGCCGTTTCCGCGTCTTCTGAGCTCAACATCACAAGTTGGACACCACCAAACTCGACGCATTGCGCCTGCCCCACGCTCGATATGGCTTTCAGACCGCTGTTACGGCAGGTAAGTAGTCTTGACAAGATGCAAGACGGTGTATTGACCTCGTTCAGCGCGCCGCTGTCCCCGCCATGGCCGCCCTTTCGGCCGCCGCAATCTTCGCACCAGGAACCGTGTATGCAGAGGAGCGACCCGCGGATCACTTTGTATGTCGGCATGCCTTTGAGCCCTCGGAGACTCCTTTTCAGAGTCTCTGGCCCGTGGGTGCATCACAATGCTAACGTCACGGCAGGACCGCAAACCCATCTACGATGACATGCCCATCGATACCACAGCTCCTACTGCTCCCTCTCTAGTAGACCCATCAAACTCGTCGTCGGCCCCAGAGTCTACCTACCGCCCAACACCGACCGACCGCCTCGCAGTCCAGATTGGCCGCGCGCGCATGGCTCTGTACGAGCAAGCGGTGCGCGGTGAAAAGGCCGTTGATAACGCCCTTACCGAAACCCTCCGCCTCGAGCACTCCTTCACAAGCACCATCCGCTCATTAGCCCCGCCGAGAGAATCGGGCGAGAAGGTCCTCCCTGGTGCTCTCTATGTCCTCGTTTCCTCCATGGCAGGTTCCATCATTACGCGCAACAGGAACATTTTGCTGCGAACCTCAGTTCCAGTCGCTGTCGGCATCACCGCCGCAAACTTTGTCCTTCCAATCACTACCAAAAACGTTGGAGACCTCATCTGGACCTACGAAGAGCGATACCCCGTCCTCGCAGACACGCATCTGCGCATGAAGAGCAGGATTTCGCAATTCATTGAGACTGGAAAGGCACACGCACAGGGAACTGTTGGTATGGTCGAGGGCAAGCTGGCCGATACACGGGAGAACTTGGAGGGCTGGGTCAAGAAGGGCCGGTAAATAATGCGTTATCGAAAGCTTCTCTGGCACAACTACCTGTACATTAGTAGCGGGGCATAGGTGGATCACCATCTTGATGCAATGTGATTTACACTTTCTTTTCTCCTCCCACTTCTTCTTCATGCTTTCCGTATCGTTCAACTTGAGGCACAATATTCAGCGGGCTTTCCCCCCTTCCCATGTCCTTGGCCAAGTTCGTCTGGCTGCTCCTTCTGAACCCCACGCACTTTTTCAGTATGTTATTTTTCCTTGGCCTCCCACAAATATGCTTGGCTTACTTTAACCGTTACTCAGCACCCAGCAGTGTAGATTCTCTTCCTCGTCTTCAGCAAGACACTTGGCCGGAGCCAGCCTCATGCAAGCTCTATCGACCAACTTCAGTGCACAGCCACTATAAATTTGATCAAAGGACGGGCAGATCAGTACAGAAAGTAGAGGTGTAGATCCAGATCAGCTCGAGAATAGAAAGAGCCATGCTCGCCTTTGTTGAGTAGGATAAGAACAACAACGACTAGATCAGAGAAGAGAGTTCTTAGCATACTGGAAAAGTTGGACATAGGATGTGCAAGGGCAGTTGAACCCGCCAGTTTGGGCAAACAGGAAACAATTTGACACAACCTTGGCCTCGATGCGATGCATGGGTTGATGCAGCGGGCGGAATCCTTGGCGGCCAAGGGGCCGAAAGGGCCAAGCTGCAAAGGGGTTAGGTAGATGATGGACGATAAGCACAGCAGAAGATGAACAATGGTAAGCTCTTGACAGATGCAGAGGTATCGAGGGTGTGCACCCGATGGGTCGGTGAGTGTCACCCAGCGTCTCGGAAGGGCCGACGCACGTTCAAAGCCACTCAGGCGGTACTGGTAGCATGAGGCGTAAAGCTGTAGCTGTCATTCGACATAGTCGTGGTGGCTGTGGGGTCTCTTGGACAGCTGGCAACAGACAGGCGGTCGAGGTTGGGACGACTGCGGGGTTTACTGGCCCACGTTTAGCGCTCCCGTCGGCGTTTTCGCTATCGGCGTGACGGCCCCCCAAGGCCAGGGTCTTGGGAACGACATCAGCCATTCCGCTGGGTTTCGCCTCCTCCTCGACACGACTCGGGGCGTGTTCTGTAGCGCATCGTAGCGCACCAGCAACCCATCATGACTACCTCGACCTCGGATCCGGTGCCCAAGGACAAGCTGCGGCCGCTGTCCAGTGCCACCAATCTCACCGACTTCACACACTCGACTGTCGAGCCTGAGGTATGCTGCTGCTGCTGCTGCTGCTGCTGCTGCTGCTGATGCACATCCTCCCCACCACCCTCGCGCATAAGGTGCACAAGACTAACGCAGACACGCAGTCGGAACTGGCCTCGGATGGAGAATATGATGACCTGTACCTCACTCCTCCCTCGTTGATACACCGCGCGCGCGCTCACACGTCTTAGCGAAGTACAAAGCCTCTCGCCGAGCATGTACGAGAACGAGAAGAAGTACGGTCGCACCTACCACAGCTTTCACGCCGGAGGTAAGCGTCAAATCGGGGCAACTTTGCGCACAATTGTAGCTAATTCATTCTAGCCTACCCATTCCCAAATGACGAGGTACGCGCTGCTTGGAAACACCTCTTTTGTTCAATCGGCCCGTCGCTGACTCGCACATCTACAGCCAGAGATATACCGCTTGGACTGGCAACATGCCATTATTAAATGTCTTCTGCACAGACGGAACTACTTCGCACCGCTCAAGCCAAAGAAGCCAAAGAGAATGTTGGACATTGGCTGTGGCACCGGAATCTGGTGTTTTGAGATGGGTAGGTGCCATGCCTGCTTTTCCCCGGAGAACCACCACTGACAAGTAGTAGCTGCCGAATTCCCAAACTGCCGGGTACGCGATTCCATTCTTCTCCCTCTACCATTCTAATCCAGCAACAGGTTGAAGGCATTGACTTGACACCGATCCAGCGAAAAATATCCTACACAAACATCGATTTCTACATGGAAGACATCCTCAGCCCAACATGGTGGTATCCCAAAGAAGAACCTTATGTATACGACTACATCCACACACGCATGTCCCTCGGCATCTTCAACGACTTTCGAGAAATTATACAGAAGAGTTATAACAACCTGAGACCTGGCGGGTGGATGGAATCGCAGGAATGGTTTTCAAAGCTCCAATGTGCCGACGACATGCCCGAAGACTATCCGCTCAAAGAGTGGTCAGAATTAGCAGACAAGGCAGCACACAAACTCGGTCGACCATTACGCATCGCAGACAAGCTGAAGAGGTGGTACAAAGAAGCTGGTTTCGTCGATGTACATGAGGAGGTTTTTGCTATTCCCGCCAATCAATGGCCAAAAAGCGATCGCGAGAAAATGCTTGGCAAGTATTGTAGCTGGAATTTGATGTTGGGTTTGCAAGGATGGTCGCTTGAATACTTTGTCACTGGCTTGGGCTGGACACCAGCCGAAGTTGAGGTCTATCTCGCGCATGTGAGGAACTCGATTGTTGACGAGAACGTACATGCCTATTACAATTTGTGAGTCGGGATATGTAATCAGGCGAATCACATACTAACGCTGAGTAGCTACGTAGTATGGGGTCGTAAGCCTTTCGACGACGAACCTGGCAGCACTACACCAAAACCGCACCACTGGCCACAGCCTCCTGGCGATGACGACTCCATCCGTTGGTCGATGAGAGAGTCCGAAGATGCGTAATCAGCAGAACGAGGTTTGGCGTTTAGAGACATGGGATTCACGGGAGTCATGGCGTATTTGCTCCCGCACACACTGAGGAGGTAATCTCTATTCATTTCCATCTTGCATATCATTGATGGCGGCTTTTGTCAAACGAAAAGCTTTCGGCATGTATTTGAAGCGTTGGTTTACGGGTCAGACTGCGCTCTACGATGTATGAGGTTGGTAGTTATTGGATGCAAGGCGTATCGTATCAGTCACATGCAGGCATTAATCATTACAAAGCTGTCACACTACAAGTACACATTCGTTGATTGCGGGTAGTCATATTGCTCATCGCCTGCCACACCCTTGGTCCAATGTCAAAATCGGGAATTCGTGAGCAGACATGAATCCTCCCACGCCAACGCATTTCTGTTACTGTCATGCCAATTGGGCAAACGATTTTCTTCTGGTGACCCATATGATGAATGTCATACGAGAGCCCTCACAGCTCCTCGCAATATTCCTCGGCTCCATAGAACAGAGCCCCGTTCCGCTTTCGCGAAGGACGTTCACCAAGGAGTGCATGGGCGAGATCAACAAAGAACTCCTTGCAGATGCCCTCACGTTGCTCAATGATGCTCGTCGCGTGTACGTCATTCCAGAGATCGACCATGAGACGTCGTCCAAGGCTACCTTGTAGGGTGTTGTTGTACATGAACTGAACAATTTCGGCATTAGGTAGACTGTCGGCGAACGATCGCTCTGCAGTGTCGCTGAGCACGGTCCGCAAGGCCTCGTTCTTGGCTTGCCTATCTTGCAGCTTTTCGGCTAGGACATAGAGTATGACAACAGCTAGGATGTGTGCTTGGAACTCGTCCGGTGTCATGGTTTGGAGGGCTGTAGCGTCGAATATCACATTGGTGTAGATGAAGCTGACGTAGAATGCGAAAGTCTGGGGATCGTCTTCGGGTAGCTTGACAAGTCGTTCCTTCTTTTCAATCCAGTTGCCATTTAGAGCGCGGCGGAAGAACTCTGAACGTGCACAAAGAATGCCCTCATGGAGTAGGAATTCTTGTTGAGAGGAATCACAGCCCACGCGAACGAGCAAGAACGAAGAAGGGTCGAATCTACAATTGTAAGTAAGTCAGTCTTGAAATTATTATTGGGCAGTTGTATAGAATGGTTTACTTCATACGACCGACTTGTGAAGTCTGCACGGCGTCTTTGGTCGCCATTGTGAGAAGTTTCTTTGATGACTGAGTATTGCAGAAAATCACAGTTGACGATGGAGGAGTGAGAAGACTGTGAGGTCGTAAGCGTACAACGAAAGCATTCATAGATTCATTGTTGGACGCCCTGCGTCATGGAAACTCAACGTGAAAGTGAACGTGAAAGTGAACGTGACGGTGAGCGTGAGCGCAATTAGGAAACTAGTACTGCATTCCATTTGGCTATGTCTGGAGGCGTAGCGAATGAACCTGCAATGGGGTATAAGCCTTGACAGGGGCGCTCTGCTTCATCTAGATTTCTAATGACGCAACACCTTCTCACTGCAGCTGATTGTGGAGTTTCTAGTACCAAAAGAGGCACTCAATCTACCATAACACTCTCCTTGTCCTTGGTAGAAGCGGGCGGGCTCCTACGAGAAAAATTGAACAAGATGTAGGACACGTAGGATAATGATGAATGAAGACATGTGATGTCTGTAGAGAATTTAAACTCTTATTTATCTTTTCTAATTTTCCCGTTTTGTATGTCTCTCCTTAGTGGCATTGCGGCATACCCGTTCAGCTCGTGTGATGATGTTCTCCCACTCCTTTCAGTCAACTTTCTCCACAATTCGCCTATGCTTGCCCTTTTTGCGGGTAACATGCTGTACTGTAAGCTATACAGGTTGCGGCGGTGAATAGGTGGAACAAATTGTCCGGAAACTAGACATAGCAAGACACTAGGCGAGAAATAGTGCTTGCGTATGCGATCGCCTAGGTCAAAGTAAGGTTGGAACATGGCGCGAAGAGATAATGGGATTGACTGCATGCTTTTAGTTCATACTCAGTGTACCTTCGTGAAAATCGACATACTTTTAGCAGCACGTAGGCAGTGGGGGGTGAGTTTACCGAGCCTGCCGTGTTAGAGCTAGCATCGGTAGTGTTTTGAAGCTCGAAGTATATCCCTCCGGGCAGTCGTCCGGGATCCTTGAGCCGGAGCATGACTGCGAAGAGCGGGAAGTGATTAAGGCATGCCAAACCCATCTCCAACGCGGCCTTCAGGCCAATGACTGCAATGCGTGCGCTTGCGAATGTCAGGTAGAAGACGAACACTGTCGGCAGTAGAAAGAATTGCAGTGTGAAAAGAATTGTCCCAAGTAACAGCTGGTCCAAGTCGTAGTCGCATGAGTCGATCCGATTACGGAGAATATTGCGCTTTTTCCCACGGAAGAGGTGAAAGAGCGATATGATGATAGTTAGCTGCCAATGGAAGATGCGGGCAGATGCGACGTAGAATGAGTAAATATGCAACGTCAATAGTGAGACGAGATCTGAAAAGATTGAGATGGGCATAGTGGCGCCAGCAAAAGCTGAAAAGCCGATGATCTGGACGAGCGCAGGCAGATTTGGTCGCAAGAGTGATATGCAGCCTGCAAAGTCTAGTCAGTAAAAACTCTTGAATGACAGTAGAACGAACATACCAGCCCAGTAGTCGATGACCCACAGAAACAGGTCGCCAAGGAATGCAGCCAACTCAGTGTTCAACTTCAAGCCTCCAGGCCAGCCCATGAGCCATGATATCATACGCCGTAGCCCGTCGACCGACCAGGTGCTGAAAATGGTGTCGACTTGAGCCGCCACGAATGAAGCATTCTCGATGATGAATGTTCCGACAGCAATGCCCATTATGACATCATTAGCAACCAGCCAAAGGCTATTGTAGAATCTGATGTATTCTGGGTGACTGTTGGTGATGCTTTCCCAATTGATCTTCCTTCTGCGCAAGGTGAGATACTGGATGGGCCAGTAGCAAGACTGTTGCAATCTGATGTCGATCTGCTGTGCTGTTGCAGAGATGTCTTTCAGGGCTGGCGAGTCAGAAGAGCCTGGCCGCCAATGCAGAACCTGAAGAACTGCCTCGCCCATTATACGGTGTGTAATCAGCCCAAAAATGAACAACTGCGCAGCTATGGGCCATATCCAGACTCTGAATGCATAGTGGAGTACAAGCCAGATGTAGTCCCAGAGATCGTTGGCCGACTCAACGACGCGCTCACTGACACTCAGAGCTCGCTTCATGCGTCTGCCAATCATGCCAATATTCTTCTGCAGTAGGGCGTTCAGTTCGTACGAACAGTTCACCTGCTCAATGATCATGGGCAATGCCAGCTCTTTCTGTGTGCGAGGATGTGCAATCACTCTGTGTAGCTTCAGCTTTTCGACAAGGTGTGCTTTCCTCTTACGTTCCCTCTCTTCTGCTCGTTCTAGCTCTTCGAAAGCCACGTCCCATTCTGCGACCTTTGTCTTGTCCCCCAGAGCCAGCGTGATGGGCTTGAGTGAGAGGTATTGCATACGCGTTGGGTGCGGTCGGTCGTAGACGATGACTTGCATGGTTATAAGGGCATCGTCGGGGTGATGAAGGCGCGGGAAACGGAGCGAAGGGTCGGTATGGACTGTGAGAAGGTCGGCGCCAGATTGATCGGCTGGCGTCTTAGGATTAACGGAACCCAATGCGCGCACAGAGGAGTGTCCACATCGCTGCAGTAGTTCTTGGATATCGTGGGGGCTGTGTCGCAGCAAGGTTCCCACGAGCAGTGCATTCTCGACCTGGCGCAACTCGACGTCTTGTAGCACACCGACGACAAAGACATCCGACTTTGAGTTTCTGAAGCCTACCAGAACACCCGGCGCAGAGTCCCTGGGAGCGTCTGATGGCCAAAATACGCGCATCAACCCATTGTGTGTGACCATGTCCTCATCCTGCTACCCCGCTAGAAGGAACCGCGACGTTTGAGCTGCTCGCGTGCAGAGATGCCGGTGCCTGCAAGTCGCGGGTGCTGTTCGACTCGGTCAGCGGAAAGCTTGCAATCGCGAGAATGGCCTATACTGACCAGGTCCGTCTCCTGTGTTGCGATGCGCACAATTGGCAGTATGAAGAGGAAGAACAGCAGGGAGAGCAGAGCGAAACCCTTGGCAGTCCTTGTCACCACTCCGTGATCCCAGGCAAATATCGCTAACTCGTAGACGCGTGTCACAAGATCCCAACGAGCAGTCGAGTATCCTGCAACGAAGATTCCGATGGTAAGAATAGAGAAAGCGTGCATCTACACCGTCATGCCAAGCGATAGTTCGGAACGGTCTAGGGGGAACAGCGCGTGCTCGGGACTAGCAGTCAGCTATGTGCGCCTAGATGTCTTGAATAGGTCTTGATTTCGAATCTGTAGTTTGACAGCGGTATGGAGTAGTGCGCCTGGATGTACATGGCGCAAGATGCATCATCGAGCGGTGCTTAGACATGCCATGATCGCGTACGTGGAAGGCCACTGGTGCGATTGCTCGGGATACGCGCTAATGCTAGATTCACTCTAGCCCGTACCGCTTTTGGCCCTGCCTCGACAACGTTGAGCGCCATCCCAGAGGAAAGCTTCACATCGACAGAGCACAAGAAAAGTCCACATTTGTCAACAAGTGCACTGTAACATAGAGATTACCGCGCTGCCGTAGGTGTTACCTTTCATTTCGCTTCTTTCCTCTACTGTGTTTTCACATTGTCTACGTTGACCGCTTCGCACGTGTGACGGGCTAGCATTCAACATGCATCAATCGAGATGGGCGGAGACAGGAAGAAGACCGGAAGCGCCGAGAGGGAGCTTCGATGGGCAGAGGTAACGTACAAGTAATGCGATTTGTACAGCACAATTCACTGCTGTCTAAAGCGCACACGACCAGGCGCTCTGCTCGCGTTGATTGCTAGCGCGTCGCGTTCCTTCGCCCTGAAGTTTCCGTTCACTCCAGTCGCAATCTCCAGTCAGGCACTCTGCCTTCTTTCACGAAGCGTCTCCAACGCAAACAATATTCCTCATCTTACTAATTTCCCCAGTCAACTCGGAGTCACAGCTTTTGATCCCGAACAAAGGCAACGAAACAGTTACCCTGGCGACATGACCGTCTGCAACTTCTATCCGCGGAACGCTTGCAAATTCGGAGGTAAGCAACCAGACATGTTGTACCGACTTTTTCCTCACGCGAAACAGATGCTTGCAAATTCGAGCACCCTGGAAGTTCGCGGGATGCAGCCCGAGGGGGAGGTGGTTTTGGCGGAGGCTCCAACAACAACCGCTTTGGTGCTTTCAGTGGCGATCGCTACCGTCCGGGTGACAATAGCGGGTCCAGCTCATTCGGGGGTAGCCGCGAATCAAAGTCGTCGACTTTCAACCTAGACAAGGACGTCATTCAAGCCGATCTCAGTAAGGAGCGTCCAACGTACCCGCTCTCATGTTATGGCCCAGGGAAAGATGCTCCACGACAGCTTATTGAAGGGCCTGTCGAAATCAGTCCCGAAGAGCTCCGCCTTCGATACTATACGCTACGAGCGGCCGGTAACGAGCCCACAGCAGTAAGTACGGAATCTGGTTCTGGTTTCCTCAAAAGCTAACAGACTCCAGCAACAAGAAGAGGGTGCGCTGAACGAGAAGATGCAACAGCAAGTAAAAGCGATCTTGGACGACGTCGCAGGGGCTATCAGCTATGTTCAGGCAGGTGCCGACGTCCATCCCAATCGCATCGACATCGCCAAGGGCACTGCTTCAGCAAGCGGATCGATGACTAACACGACTGCGTCATCTAACACTGCCGCGAATCCTTTTATGAAAGCTCCGTCAAACCCGTTTCAGGCGGCAGCAGCATCTTCGCAGCCTTCTGCGTTCGGACAGGCCTCAACACCAGGATTTGGAAAGCCGGCCTTCGGTCAGCCATCCAACCCAGCACAAACTACCTCCGCATTTGGACAGCCATCAAATCCGGGTCAGAGTACCTCAGCATTCGGTCAACCCTCAAATCCGGGTCAATCCACCTCAGCGTTTGGACAGGCGTCGAGCCTGGGTCAGACTACTTCGGCTTTTGGACAGACCTCAAATCCAGGTCAGGCTACTTCAGCATTTGGACAGGCGTCAAATCCAGGCCAGTCAGCTTCGCCCTTTGGCGCGGCTTCTGCTTTGGGTCAAAAGCCATCACCCTTTGGTCAGCCTTCAGCGCTTGGCGGTGCTGGTAGTGCGTTCGGAAAGCCTGCATTTGGAGCCTCCGGGTTTGGTCAGCCGTCGATGCCGGGCGCAGGAAGCGCATTCGGGCAGACCAGCAGTATGGGCCAAGGCTCGGCCTTTGGCCAGCCATCGGCGCCAGGTGCGGCGTCTGGATTTGGACAGACAAACGCTCTAGGGCAAAAGCCAAACCCATTCAGCAAACCTGGATTCGGTCAAAGTGGATTCGGTCAAGCGTCTCAGCCAGGTGCCAATACCTCGCCTTTCGGGCAACAAGCATCGTCTGGCGCATCGCCGTTTGGTCAGCAAGCTTCGTCAGGTCAATCTCCTTTCGGTCAGCAAGCGCAGCAGACAAATCAGCCTTCACCGTTTGGTCAACAAGCACAGAAGCCAAACCCATTTGGTCAGCCACAGCAAGCATCAACACAGGCACCTGCGCAATCGAACCCCTTTGGTGGAACTGCATCATCGCAGACTCCAGCATTCGGCCAGACGAGCAAGCCCTCACCTTTCGGCACCCAACAGCCGCAAAACAACGCGACGCAGCCAGCAGCTGCTAATCCTTTCCTTAAACCCCAGACATCCGCCGCTCCAGCAACTTCCACACCTTCTCCCTCTCCTTTTGCAACTCAACCACAGAATCAACCTAACAATCCCCCCGCTCCTGCTCAAGCTACCTCTCAGCTGCCTTCAATTGCACAGCCTACCTCGGCAGCACGTCCCCATGTTGAGGGCGTCACACCAGATGGCAAGCCAATCGACCCGAAGGACCGTTACAAAGAGGGCAAACCAGAGGAGTATGATGGCGAGCAGGGTAGGATTTTGGAGGAGATTTATAAGCGCGTGTCGCAACTAGGACGATTTAACGACGATGAGGACATCCCAGTCACGCCTCCGAAGTGTGAATGGATAGCGCCGCTTGCGATATTGTGAAGGCGATGGCGTATGTCAGATGTTCGGATGCATTTGGCGTCATGGAACATGGTAGGCGTTAGGTACTGATTTTGATAGGGATGTTGCTCACAGAGATATGCGTAGACGATGGATTGAAATGCGGATGGAAGCACATATAGAATTGCATCTGTTATGATCAAAATTGGAGCTAACACGCTTATGAATGAAACAACATGGCGTAAGCATAGTTGTGTCATTACACCGTCATATGCAATAGCAAGAGTAGCTGTGTAGCAGCGGGAGGACGATGCCGAAATTGTAGTTGGAGTTTACACGCAATACTTGATGTTACAATGCAATACCCGTTCGCTGTGACTTTGTCACTAGTACCAAAGACATCAGCATGATCAACTTGAAATGTGTTTGGTATAAAATAGACACTCGACAAATGCCCGCTTTCGTAATGACACGGCAGAGACCAATCTCGTAATGTACATGTGCGTCCCATTCCGCCGGTCCAGCGCGCGATACTGCCTGCCCCACTCGTGCATGTCTTCCTCAACGTCTCCCTCACAATCTGCTGTGTATTCGCCATTCGGTGGGTACTTGGTGAATTCTTTATCGCTTCTTCGCATCGACCTTGTCCTCGAGGGTGCGGACATAGCCTTCTATCCGTTGGACCGCGGATTGGAGAGCCTGTTCTCGTTAGCAATGGCCCGCTTCCCCAGGCGACCCCCATATATCGTTATTTCATCCGCAAACATGCGCAGAGAAGGTAGATGTGAATGACGTACGTAGATGTCTTCGGTCAAGAGCTGATTTGACACGCGGTATTCGTCAATGACATAGTAGTACATGCCTGCACCGGATGTCGTCGCACCGAGAAGGAACCCAAACAATCTGTCGTACGTTAGCCATATCCTCTTGTTCCAGTGTGTTACCAAAAAGTCTGCTGCTTCGCCTTCGGGTTTATCTGCTGGCATACGACAAGCTTCCAAATAGGTGTATAGCCATCCCACCTATGGCAACATCTGCTAATACAACTGCAAGAGGGGCACTCACCCTCCCCTAAAGGCACCAACGGGCTTCCTGACTGGCGCGACAACAGCATCCTGCCTCAGTACCGCGCTTGTCTGGAATCCGCGGGAAGCAGCCATGGGTGATCGAACGCCGGCGCGAGCGGCCGCCCTCAAGAATTGAGTTGCCATTGTGTCCTTCGCTATCGTTTGGTTCACTCGTATCGTGGTTCGAGCTTGGGTCTCGGTCTGCGAGTGTGCGGATGGATCGTGGTGGTGGTGACGCTCGTGTGCCGGCCGTGACGTTTGTGAGCTACTCTCCGCACTACAAACAAGCAAGCTCGACTCGTCTGACCCGGACCCTTGCCAGTCTGTTGCTTATGTCAGCCACCCCACCTGTCCCCGTTGGGTAGACTATGATCCTTGTGGCGATGGTATTTTGATGTAAGACAGGATGCTAACAAAGCGTAATAAATCACAAGGTTGCTAATGTGACTATAGGAAGAAGGTTCTTGTCGACTTGCCCTCCGCGTTCTGATCGGTCTCGTGGTCAGCGCCGTTGCCCAATTTCTTTCTAAGGACCTCGGATAGTTCACAGAGTAGAATGCAAATATCTTGAGGACGACACATACGACAGGTGCACACAAAGAAATTGGTAATGAAATCTGTGCCAATATTGACTTCGTAGTCTACGCAACGACATGCAGATCGATTCCGAAAATCTATACTAATAGTAACCATTAAATTATACCGCAACGCAAGTAGGGGGTATTGGAAAATCTATATACTAAGGAAATGAAGGTTTGGTGATGGGCAAGGTCTTCGTGCAGTCAGTCAACTTGAGCAGGTCTTTCTTCTCTACACCCAACAAACTCATCCTGATGTACGCCTTCGCATAGTCCAGGTTCCAATGGACCTGGTTGCCGACATAGAGTTTCCACTCATCGTTGATCTTAGGATGTTTTGACAGCACCTTGTCACTTGGGAGTACAAAGATCTTTTGGTCTTTGGAGATACCCGCGGGGTTGTTAAGTGTGTCATTGTAGAATTCAACGTCCCAAACACCAGGAGTCGTATCGAGAGGCTTCTCCGCGAAAGTAGGGTCGACAAAACGTTGTTTGGCTGTTGCATGGGCGCCTACGAGGGCTGCAAGATCGTGTGCTGAGAAACCCTTCTGTTTGAAGAGTTCGATCATCTTGTCGGCATCATCTCGAACATCTGGTAGGAGACCAGTAGGCGCAGCCTTTGTAGCGTCTTTGCGGCCAACGAAGGCAAGTACGCGTGGACCCTTCGGGCATGAGACGGTGGCATGGTTATGCGCATATTGGACAAGATCGGCGTACCCAACCTTGTACTTGGCCTGTACACTACGAAGTAGTGTGCGAATATTTTGAAGGCCTTTGTTCTCTGGTCGGTCCTCTTCGCCAAAGTCCATCAGTAGCGATCCATCGGCACCACCGTTGGGAGCATTTTTGTCCCAAGACCCAGCATCATGGAAACCCATACGAACTGCAGCACGAGCATTATCGTTGCATTGTTTGTCGGCTCCGACGAAATGTTTCGTGAGTTCGGCAGAGACATCATACCCTGAAAACTATTAGTACTTCGATACGATCGAGAAAGGTTTGTCAGAACTCACAAACACAGCATTTGTCGACGCTGAACAACGAGCATGTCACCGGCTTGTTCGCCTTAGTGTTGTCGATAGGCGATCTCTTGCCAGACAGAACATCAGCAATAAGCTGTTCCATACCAGAGAGATCCCCACCGCCAAGGATGTTATCGATGAGGCCCGGTGCAGCTTCGCGTTGTTCCAATGGAGTAGATGAAGCTATAGAGCACAAAGCGAGGAGAGGCAAAGCCAGAGATTTACTTAGGACCATGTTGAAAGTGAAAATATGTAACGACTGACAAGAGTATGAACAAATTACTAAAGGAGCCAACGAGGGATGGGCAACTATGAACTGGTGAGGAACGAAAAGATAAGGTGTTTAGAACATCCTTATATCCCGCAACAGTCTACTACAGCGGTCGTGTACAAACCCTAAGGGCTTCAGCCTGGTCGATCACGTCTAACACGGAAGCAGGGCACAGCGCAGTCGAGGCCACGGCAAGCCACGTCGACTAGAAAGATACAGCTCGGTCCTCGAAATAGTAATCTACCCCTGCAGCTTCGAGCCAAGCCAGCCGCTCCAAGGCGATGTAGTTAAGAGAACATGGCCAAACAGCTACCAGCTGATGGTCATGACTACGATATGCAGGGCCGAGCCTATACTAGTGATCTTTGGAGACAAGTAGTCTCCGGCTCCTGGTGAGAAGTGTTGGCAGTCCAATAGTCGCCGCAGAGTCCAGAAGGAAAATGCCAAGCCTCCGAAGCGGCGCGTTGAAGAACGGTCTAGCTGTTGCAGATACTGAATCTTGCTCAACGAGTATGAGTTGAAGCACTCGCCATTCGACAAGCAAGTGCAGGCCATAGCGAGCGGGCGAGAGCTTGCAACCATCGCATACTGCGCGGTTGCCACCGATGCGCAGCTGCGGAAACGCTCCTTGCCGAGAAAGAGGGTACTACATCGCCATTCTCCATCACCGCTAGCTTCCGTACTCGTTGTCTAGATTGCTACGAGGCAGCGATCATGTCGTATCTTCTCGTGAAGGCGCATGGTGGCTTGCCCAGACCTTGCTGGACTGGGTACCGAAGCTCGCATGCTTGCTTGGCATGGCAAGGCTCAATACTCTCCGCATGAAAATCCGGGACCTGAACCCACGATCCGCAAAAAGCAAGCGCATCACTTGCCTTGCAGTCCCGGCTCCTGCCATTTGTGAAATGACTAAGCGGTACGTTTGTGCTTCAGCTAGTGGGAGCCAGTACCAGCAGCTGAGACTCACTTCCCCTTACCTATGTTACGGCTCTTGGGGAAAAAAAGTAGTATCGAGCTGTCTTGCGACATCGCCTTAAGCAAGCGACATGGGAATGTCGTCGTTCGTACCCAAGGATCGAGTGATGATAGCGATAGAAAAGATAGCGCTGAGTCTTCAATCACTTGACCATACGTGGAGAGGCTGAACAGGGAGATCGACCACACTAGCTTAGTCGAGCAGCCGATGCTGTGGAGAGCCGGAGCCGTCGCGAGACTTCCAACTGTGTGCAACAGCATCGGCACAGCAGGTCAGACAACTTACTGCCTTGCAAACTCTACTGATTCAGCAAGGTGGCTTGTTCTGCGACTGATCTTGGTACTCAAGCCTTAGCGTCAGCTCACCTTTTCAATACCATTCCCGACGCTGATGTTGAGAGTAGTGTAGACTGGAACACGCCTCGACGCGCATGTAGAAACTGTCAAAAGCGAGGGTCTTTTCGGTACTTGTGCTGACTGCGCTTTTCTGCAGGTACCACTACAGGTACTAACAGGCTGGACGGTAACAAGAAAATATGCTAACAGTTTGTAGGCGCAGCCTGGCACTACGGCTCGGAACCAAAATGCAGGGCTGATCCGACGGTCGAGCGTTAGGCGAAATGCTGGTATCGATCGCAAAAGCCACAACTAGATCAGACCGCCCTAGAAAGAATTGTAACAGTAGAAGTCTCCAGATAAGGAGAGCGAGTTTGTTGAACTTTGCATACCTAGGTATCGTTTGCGTTGCCTTTCTCGGCACGCAAAAGCATGAGTTCCGACAAGCTGCTTACTTGTTTGTTTCGTCTTGATCCCAGCCCTGAACTCAACAATGCCATACCGCCATGAGATCCAACGGGAACCATACCGAACGACATTTCAGGAGCATCGCATCGTTGGAGTCGGAGACGAAGCAGCAACTGCAGCGCGCCCTAAGGTGGCGGCTTTAGCGGGAATAACAGTCTTGGCAGACGGCATACGGAGGTGCCGATGAGCGGAGGCCTGGAGGCGTCTCGCCCTTTCTGATCTTCATGTATCAACACCGTGGGCATTCTTGTGCTTCCCGTCTCAGAGTCCAAACAACGCTCTTTGACGCCTACTGTCACTTTCCTTCTGCGATCTCGCCACTCTAATTTCGAATCCGCGACCACTATCACGTCATGCACACAGATGTCGCGCCCGGAATCCTCTGGCAACAGTCCGCCAAAGCGTCGACGTACGGTTGAAGGATCGTGCTGGCCTTGCAAGCAAAGACGAGTCAAATGCGATCTCCAAAAACCTATGTGCCGCCGATGTTTCATCTCCAAAACAGAAGATTGCAGCTACGACAAATTGCTACTTAGATGGAAGAAGCGGCCTGCGAAAACCGTGCCCGAATGTCCACCACAGCTGTCCATAGAGCGTACCCTCAACAGCACCCACCTGGCAGTCAATGAGCGAAGAGCTGTAGAATATTTCAAGGCACGGTTATGGCCACTATTCTCAACTCTCCACAAGCCAGTTCCCCCGCCAGTCGCGCTTGCCATGCGCTCGCAACCGGTTCTCCAGGCCTTATGTGTATTTGCCGAGGAACACCGGGCCCTACAAGAGCGAGGATCTTCAAAACAGACCCTGGATAGGAGACGCCTTCATTGCTTGTCAACCATCCGCGGTCAGCTTAGTAGCGAGCATTGCGAGAACGCCTCGCTCTCTGCACTCCTAGTCGCAGTGCTGCTGTTGTACTTCCTCGAAGGCTACGTCAACTGCATGTCGGATGATGCTTCGACCCGCTGCCACCTCGCCGGAGCGATTGCAATTATAAACGCCATGGGTGGTTTTCAATCAGCGTGGTCGTCATCAGACAGAATCACTAGAATGTTGCTCTCGGAACTAGCGTCTACTGATCTGACCGATGCCCTCCTTCAAGATAGAGAACCCTCGTTCCCACCCACCATTTGGGAGCACATGGAGCCTGGATCGGTGTGGTGGGAATCTATTTCTGGTACTAAGTCGCTTGGATCCGTCCTGTCAACTTTGTCTGAGATGAGTATCTACCACCACAGGCTTCAAAATGGTATAGAGATTTGTGTTGACAAGGTGCAAGCGTTTGAGCGTGCGCTTCAACCTACATACTCTATGCTGGCATCTCCTAATGGAGATGCGGAACAAGACCTTTTCCACCCGGTCGCAACAGCATCGCTATCCCTTGTCCGGTGTTTTCAGCACGCTGGTCTAATATACCTTTACAGCGCTATACAAAACATCCCAGCCAACCATTTTCTCCTCCAGCAACATGTCCATGCGTGCTTAGAGTGCATACAAGGCATGGATACAAGATCTAGAGCGCAGAACTGTACTCTTTTCCCACTGTATGTAGCTGGCGCACATTCACTTTTGGAAGCACACCGGAACTGTGTCATGAGCACGCTTGAAACTATACACAAAAACCTGCGATTCGAGTCTGTCTTATCTGTCCGAGAAACTTTACTGGTACTGTGGGAGCCCTCTCGCAGTCCTACCACGTGGAGCGGAAGTTTCAAAAACAGTGCTATGTGTACACTAGTCATTTGAACAGAACTCCCCTGTTCTTTGCTGTCGTAGAAGATTACGATCGCTCATCCCAAATGCATGCGCATTGCGCGTCAACGAAAGGACGTCCAGGGGGCGACCACCCACGATACAATGGACTTCTTGGTCACTGTAGCCCATCTTCTTCAACCGTCGGTCCCGTACTCCTACTCAACTAGGGCCTCCACCTCAATTTCGATTTGCATGCCTTCAATACCAAGTTTTGTAATCTCGACACATGTCCACACTGGCCGGTGATCAGGCATAACCCGCCGCCAGCCTTCGATGCACATGTCAGCAGACTCGTCGATGTTTGTGTGGTACGATCGAATAGCGTAGACGTTTCTCCAAGACAGACTCTTTTCGACCGACTGAAGAGCTTTCTCAATATTCTCCAGCGCTAGTTCGACCTGCTTTGGAGCATCCGGGGCTACGTTTCCTTCCGTATCCCAGCCACCCTGACCTGATATCCGCACAATATTCCCTACTCTGACAGCTTGGGAATAATGGAAAGCCTTCGACTTCGATTCTGTACCCGCATAGTTTCCGAATGTTGCAGGCATACTGGAGATCTTGATGTAGAAGATACGATTAGATCGTACGGAATTGACCAAATATGTCGTAAAGTTTGTCAAGCGTGGTATACGTTTGTCTGAAGTTGCTTTTAACACATCTACGCAGTTGGCGGCTTCTTATATGCCCTCGCAACGTATGGGTCATGTTTCTGCTGTATGGGTCAAGTATCGAGTCAACGCAAAACAGCTCTGATCCACTTCGCTACGCATTCAAGTGGCACGCATACAAGGGCTACTTCATAACGAGGACGAGTCCTGAACTAAGACCGAGTTGTTCATACAAAAGTCCAGCGATTCGAAATTGCCCGGAATTTGCCTCACTTTGGTATAGGCGAGTTCGCTGTCATTGGGCCGCTATCCCCAGTGTTTCCGATGCAGCATCTTCACGATCTATGTCCGATGCAAGCAGACAGGTTCTCATCGCAGATACGAACAATCCCACGGGGCCAATGAAATTTCCCGAAATGGCAGGTTCGCAGGCATCATCTTTGCCACGAGGTGTGGATCCGGGGTTTAGCGTATCGGTATCTCACAGCTCAGGCTATGCCAGGTCTGGCAAGTACAGCGTCCAGCTCTCTCGACCCACATTTCTTGCAAACCTATGCAGGCGACCTTGCGCTAGAGATGTAGATAGCCACCAGTGGTGTCATTCGCCGTTGTCAATGTCTATTTCCAATACTCTAGCATTTAACGTGTCTTGTCTTCTGCTTACAACACTGCCGAAGTCAGTGTGCAAAAATACCACTACCACAGTGCGGATATGGTTCCATCTGAGATTGTGTTTACGCCTCTAGGCTTCGCGACTTGTGTGATTCTGCTTGTACTTTCGCTACTATGGCGGAGTCAAAGCAATAAGCGCAGCATCCTCCCTCAAGCTCACTATGAGAAACACAAAGGTGCGGCCATCTAATCATCTTGCTCAAGTGGACGACACTGACCCTCTCAAGTGTCATCCATACCGTTCAAAACACCATTGCCTAGGCCAGCGGAAGGCTACAAGTTGGAGCTTACAGATCCCAAACTATACCGACCGTTCCGCCATGGTCCAAACTTCGTTACTATGGGCATTCGAAAGATGCATTGGAACGAATGGATTGAGATGGATTCAAACTTCATCCCCTATCATGACGCCAAGGTACGCGAGCTTGAGAAGGATGTTGCATCTCGCGTGCAATATGTCGATAACGAAGTCACACGACTAGCCTGCTTTGAGGTTCTGGAAGAGTTGACACAGTATCTCACACATCGCTACCCGGAAGTCTTTCAATTGCACGGCAACATCCTCCGTAACACGATTACTGCTGAGGAGTTTCAATATCCGGCATCAAACCCAACGGAGGCTATGGTCACAGCAGCAAAGCTTGTGCAGGACGATCTTGTAGTTATGGTACTCAACGACGATGGCCACTACCACATAGATGCCGGAGCGGTCTGCTTACCTGGCTTCTGGCGCTTGACTGAGAAGTACCGCATGTCGCTCGACGAGCTTCACATCGAAGCTGGGGTACCTCATTATCAAGAGAAATTACAAAAGGCGATGAACCGGTTCTTTGCCAACATGACGTGTGAAAAACCTGTCATTCGGAACAACGTAACGAAGATACCCGCTCCACCTTACAAGCTTCCTGTGCTGATCAGCTGTAGTTCTTCATCCAGCTCGATGACGGTCTTGCGTGGTCCCACCGTATGGGCGACCAAAACTCCAATACAGTTGCCTCATGGGCTACCGCCAATTCCGAAGGTCTTCGTGTTGAAGATATCCACTTCCGCTCGGAAAGGCAATCGCTTCGACGTCTTCCGAAGTCTAAAGCCCTACTCTTTACCATCCGAACATACTTCGAGCCGGTTACTACTATCGCGAAAGAGCCGCATGTTCCAGGACGGTTGGCAGAGGCGATCAGGAGTTGGGACGAGACTGTCAGCTACTACAAGGGAAGAGAACATTGGGAAGGATTGCTCCTTCCATATCTAGATGAAGAACATAAGAAGCAGGTTGATGGTGGGGTGTTGGAGAAACCGGAAGGTGAATTTCCCTTCTGATTGCCTTATGGATGTTTGTGTTGGAAAACAATCTAGAACCCATACCTCATTGCTAGATACAGGCTTTCCCTGCTACCTGGTTTCCCTTGTCACTGAGTGTGCCATCCTTACCCAACGCTCAATGAATCAGATATACGCTTGCAGTATTTGATATGTCTAAACAAAGAGATCATCCTTATCAGTACGCTTAGGGTATATCACGTCAGCCCTTCGGAACTATATCTTACATTATCTTTGAGTTAACATGAAAATCAAAGCAGCGAAGCAGAGATTCTGCTGAAGATGGGAAAATATATTTCACAATGTTCACAATCACCATGGGTAAAATTTATCGACTACCGACACGGCTTTGTAATCAAGTGCTGCATATTTGTATCACTAGGACTAATTGTGATTTTTCAATCAAAGGAGCCTAAATCCGAATGTATTCTCCGACAGCGAAGACTGTGAGAGATTTGAAGCCTTAATGAACATTGTAAACCTCATCAGGAGGACCATTAAACTCTGAATGTTGTCAGTAGAGTATCCGGCCATGCTTCATTGTACAGGTGTCTTTTCGGTACTTACCTTTCCTACCAGAAATCGCATACCACAGCGCACTCAAACAAGCAAAACCAATCAACACAACGCTAGCGTAGTTCATAGAGACTTCCGTAACAGGAAGTACGGTTGGCATACTAAACAACACCATCTCGAAGAGGATCCATGCGATGGCACCAATATTCGCTGTGGTGCCAAGCAGGCTGCCTACGTTCCATTTTGCATGTGCGACTTCCTTTCTACCGGTAAAGAGAGAGATGGTGATAGGAATGAGGTACCCAATGGCAAGTGCGATGACGCCTACGGATGCGAAAGCAGTGAAAGCGCTGCTGGAACCTAGGTTAATCAGACCAAGCAACATTTCGACGGCTGTGACGAGCGTGAGGGAATATATTGGTCGGTCGGCGAAGGTGCATGTCCAGAGGCTAGCAAGGGGAAGCGCTTTGTCGCGACTGAACGCCCATGTGCAATGGGAAGCAGCGTTTGTAATTGCGATAGCGCAGAAGAGTGTAACGAATAGGATCATTATCATCAAGATCAAGGCTCCAGTCTTCGATCCCATGATGGAGTATACGACGTATGGTAGCGCTTGGCCATAAGGTGCATTGAGGATGTCTTCGAGTGGTGGAAGCGCGAAGCATAACGGTAGGACGAACAGCAGGGAAGCAATGCCACCAAAGGGTATGCACAGGGCGATAGCGCGAGAGACTTCGACCTCAGGCTGGGCGCACTCTTCTGTCATCGATGTTACCATGCCGATGGCAGAGAAAGCGTACGCAGGTGGGAGGAGGCCGATGAAGAAGGTAAAGCCTGTACCCCAACCTGAGAAACTACTGTCGTAGTTCCCCAGGGCGTAAGAGGCAGAATGACGGCCTTTCTGTGCGCGAACCAGTAAACCAACTAGCAGTGCCATGATGGTAACAAAGTTCCATACAGCGGCCACGGAGTCCACGTACGGCAACAGTTTATCTCCAAACGAGCATGCAAGGAATACCAACATGCACAGCGCATAGAATATGAGCAGCAGTTCCCAGTCTGATGCCATCCACTCTGGGTTGTGAACCGAGATCGTCGCAGCGATGAGAGAAGCGAACCCGAAGTTGACAGAAAGCGCAATCGTCCAGTTTCCGATGAGCCAGAACCAGCCCGTCAAGAACGACACAATCTTGCGTATTCCTTTGCGTTCGCCGCATAGCCGATATGACCAGTAATACACCCCAGACGATGTCGGATACCGAGATGCTAGCTCCGCGAGTGAGATGGCCACGCAGCCGTTGAAGAAGAGTACGACGAGGACACCGACGAATATGGAGAGCTGACCACCACCATAGATGGCGCTCATCCTACAACGTACGCGTACGAAGTCAGTTTATGTCTCATATACAGTTCGTGTAGGGGCAATTCTCACAAAGGTCCACCAATACCATACGGCACTGCAACGATGGCAAGGCACATCCCCAGAACAGAGATCAATGACCGATTCTTCGTAAGCTGGGCATTGTAACCCAAATGAACGTGCTCAACGATGCCTTCCTCATGGGTAGTCACAGGGCTCATAGGGTTTCCGAGCTTTTTCTCGTTGGTAGACGATAACATGATGAGAAAGAACTGGATTCCGATTTTGAAGGAGTAGTAGAAAGAGTGTGAAGTTGAGGGTCTGTACGAAGTGGTCGAATATAGCCATCACGAGCAGTTTCAACTCATCTCGTACATCCCTAGCGTATCTTTGTCTAACAACGTGGCGTTCGCCATGATAAGATATGATGATGGTCCATATCCACAGATAGGGAATGTCATTCATGCTGGCTCTTTACCCCAGACTACCCTTGCATTGATTCCAGCTTGAGCATGCACTGATCGCACGCCTGACGACTCGTCATAGTGTCACGTCTTGATAAGCGATGTTGAATAATCAGCTATGCCTCAGTTTGGAAGGATGATAGGCCTCTGATCGTCGTCCGGGGCCCCAGGTTTCGCGTGCAAAGCGTACACATGTGACTTTGGTGGAGTAAAAGCTTATCTCTCGCTAACCTGTCTGTCATCAAGCAGAAGCGTCTTGAAGCTCCGAACAACGACTATACCGGAGGAAGAAGTTTGGAGGGCAATGTTAACGCGCGTGCTGGCGTAGTCGAGACGTCGATCGGAAGTTTGGGCCCTGAGAGTGGAGCTTTTGCCTTAGCATGGCACTATACCGAAGACGGCAAGTTGACAGGCAAAACCGATCACGAAGCTATTGAGGCTATCTTATCACCTGGATAGATCACTGGCTAATGTAAAGGTTGTACATACTCCGGAAAATCAGCGAGAATGATGCCAAAAAAAAAGCCTTTCAAGAGACTTGGGTCTGCTGCCGCGCTTCGTAGTTCAAATGTGCCGATCGAGACCCGCATGCTTTACATGTCGCCAGCAATGCGACTTGATCTAGGTCTTGTCTGCTTTAGGAAGTGCGATGGGCATTTTTCATCGGATCAGGATGATGGTCATGACTAGATCAAATTATGAGACAAACTTCCGCTCAGCCTCAGTGCGGGGTTGCCTTGATGGAGTCCTATTTGATGAGCGCAAGATATGAAAGACCTTAGATGTCCAACATTGTTCATATGACATATTTCCCATCATTGAATGCGCTTTTCGTTACTGTTTAACACTCATTTTCTCATATCCACATATACCAATATGGCACAATCAATTGAGCTTACAGCCCCCAATGACACGAAATGGACACAACCTACTGGTAGGCGTGAGCGAGCTCAAAGTCTAAGACATATGAGGTTGACATTCATTAGGCCTCTTCATCAATAACGAGTTTGTTCCTTCCAAATCTGGCTCCACGCTAGAAACGATAAACCCATATGATGAACTCGTTATCGCAAAGGTCTCCGCTGGTAGCGAAGATGACATAGATGCTGCAGTCACTGCAGCACGCACAGCGTTCAAGTCGTCAGCATGGCGGGATCTGTCTGCTGCCGAACGTGGCCAGCTGCTATGGAAGCTCGGTGACCTTTGTGAGAAGAACAGCCATATCCTTGCTACCATCGATGCCTGGGACAATGGCAAGCCCTACCAGCAAGCTTTGGACGAAGACGTAGCAGAGACTATCTCGGTATTCAGATATTACGCTGGATGGGCGGATAAGGTCTATGGACAGACGATTGAGACAAGCAACGCAAAGCTGGCGTATACGAAGCATGAGCCTCTTGGCGTGTGTGGACAGATCATACCGTGGAATTTCCCCGTCATGGTACGTATCTATCCAGCCTTCTGGAGTACCTCCGAAGCTGATAAACACTCAGATGGCTGCTTGGAAGCTCGGCCCAGCACTGGCTTGTGGTAATACTGTTGTGCTTAAGCCGGCAGAGCAGACACCTCTCAGTGCCCTGTTCCTTGCGAGTCTAATCAAAGAGGCTGGCTTTCCTTCAGGTGTAGTCAACATCGTCAACGGCTATGGCAAGGGCGCTGGTTCGCGGCTTTCTGAGCACCCACACGTCGACAAAATTGCCTTCACTGGAAGTAAGCAATGGACTTGTATGAACTGCATGTGAGACATGCACTGACTTGGTACCCGCACCTTTTAGGCACCATTACTGGCCGGAGTATCATGAGAGCTGCCGCCAATAACCTGAAGAACATTACTCTGGAGACCGGCGGCAAGAGTCCTCTTCTGGTATTCGACGACTGCGATCTCGACCAGGCTGTAAAGTGGTCGCACATGGGTATTATGGGTACGCCCTCTCAACTTCGAGACGTCTACTTGCTGTACAGGGACTGACCAAGTTACCCAGGTAACAGTGGCCAAGTTTGCACCGCGACGTCGCGTCTCTATGTTCAAGACACCATCTACGACAAGTTCCTCGAAGCTTTCAAGAAGCAGACCAAAGAGAACACAAAGATTGGGTCGCAGTTTGATGCTGACACCAACCATGGACCTCAGATCAGCAAAGCTGCTCAACAAAAGATCTTATCCTACGTCGATACAGCGAGATCGGATGGGGCAGAGCTCATCCATGGCGGCAAGCAAGACGGCATCCCAGAGAAGGGATACTTTGTTGAGCCGACCGTCTTCGCTAATTGTAGCAATGACATGAGGATTGTACGAGAAGAGATCTTCGGTCCATTTGTGGTCATCCAGAGCTTCAAGACAGAAGACGAAGCGGTTGAGAAGGCGAACGATACCGAGTTTGGTCTAGGAGCGGCTGTGTTCACCAAAGATATTATGAGGGGACACCGTGTTGCAGGTGCAATCGAGGCGGGTATGGTTTGGGTAAGTCATGCCCGCGAGATTCTAGACTCAATTTTTCTTGCTGGGACAGGCGCTAACAACGATACAGATCAACAGTTCTCAAGACTCGCATTTCGGTATCCCATTTGGTGGATACAAGCAGAGCGGTATTGGTAGGGAGCTCGGGGCGTACGCGTTATCTTCCTATACTCAGGTCAAGGCTGTACACGTCAATCTGGGGACTTTCTTATAGGCCAATTTGTATCATGTTATTAACCTTGTACATACCAATCTGACATGACTTCATGTACGATGCCCTCAAGATGCAAGATACGTCCCTCATATGTAAATCGAAGATATCACGAACATGGAGGTTGACAAGAGAGCCTGAGCCACAGCCTAAAAGTGTTGTAGATAATGACGCAACGTGTCTTAGGCGCGTCGCGTCGCTTAACGCCGCGCCCTGCTTATCTCCGCATAAGCAGCCGCCACGCAGTGTCGCCGCCCAGAGACAATCACTTCAACGCTTGAATCAGCACTTTCTCAACCAGTCCATACCTATATACCGGTCACCCTTCTAACGCGATTGGTCTCGCATGCGCAAAGCCCCACAATGGTCCTCGGTTTCGAACGCATCAACGAGCGCACCCAACGTCCAAACGCGCACATAAACTTCATCCGCACCCTCCCCGGCTCGACATCCTCCATAGCAGAGAACATACTCAACCGTGTTGCAGCAATATGCTACCCGTTCATGAAGTCGCACATGATCCTTGTCCAAGCTCTCGAGGAGTTTCCTTACAACACCGAGTTTGTTGGTCGCAACTTCAATGCCGGCGAGGTTATACAACTAGTCCTCCGAGACCGAAATGGAAGATGGTTGCCACAGAGGATGGTGGAGATGGTCATGGTGCACGAGCTTGCTCATTGCAAACAGATGAATCATTCAAAGGCTTTCTGGAAGGTCCGAGATGAGTATGCAGTGGAACTGAGGGCACTTTGGGCAAAAGGATACACTGGTGAGGGGCTATGGGGTAGGGGTATAAATTTGGACACGGGGGCCTTGCAGGCAGACGATGGTGAGGCAATGGACGTGCCTGAGCATCTGTGTGGTGGCACATATGGACGAAAGAGAAACAAAAGGAAGAGAGGTGGAAAGGAAAAGCCTGCACTGAGCTATGCAGAGAGGAAGCAACGGAGAATTCTTAAGAAATTCGGGGCCGGAGGACAAGCACTGGGAGCGGACGACGATACTAAAGTCAAGCTGGAAAAAGGTGTGCCGAAAAAGGGCAAGCCTAGGGTCGCCGGTAGCGCACGAGGACGTGATCTCAGAGCAGCGGCGGCGTTAGCACGCTTCGATCCGGTTAAGAAAGAGGACGTTACTATCAAGAAAGAGGAACCTTCATCAGACAGTGAAACAGAAGACGAGTTTGTCGAAGGCGATCAAGACGGTGCAGCGTTGGACGTAGACGGGAAGAGCATGTTCGACGATAAAGGTCGCGCTCTCATCAAGATCTGCGAAGACGACAACGACAACGATGGCGATGCAAGAAGAGAAATGGATGAGATTCAAAAATTCGCGCCGCAGCCCAATTCTACGGCTAAGTCGACACCGGCCAGAGCCTCGAGCAAGCCACCAAGATCGCAATCGTTAAAGATGAAACCAGCACCAACGAATACCTCACGTTCGACTGCTGCTCCTGCTGCCTCAACGCCACCATTGGGTTCGAAACTCTCTCAATCTAAGATTCACAAATCTCAGCATGACCCTGTTACTCCTGCTTTACGACTTCGACCATCGCAAAGCTTTCCCTGTCCTGTGTGTTCCCTTGAAAACGACACAGAGGCGCTGACTTGCGCTGTCTGTGCAAACGTACTGAAGGAAGACTTTGTTCCGAATCACTGGCGATGCAAGAGCGCTGATTGCGAAGGAAGTCAGTACGTAAACGCTGGTGATGCAGGCGTTTGCGGCGTCTGTGGAACGCTGAAGAAATAAGGTGAAATCGGTGCAGCGAGCAAGTACAAGAGTATTTATCGGTGACGGCAGCAATGGCGGAATGATTATGATACCCAATTCCTTTCAGTATTTCATTTCGCCTACAAAACGTAAGAGAGCATTTCAAGAAGATCGAGTTCCAATGTCATAACTTCATTCTGTGCAACAATCATACGCTAAACCGACAGTGGTAATCACAACACCTGTTCCGTGGTGGTCGACACCAAGCTATGCATAGTAATAACAAAAACGCCTCTACCATCCCTGCTTTCGCAGACGTTGCCAGTCCTACCTCGCAATCCTCAAATGTGAACCCCCCACACTCTTTCTAGCGCTAGTTGGCACACCCACATTCCTTCCACTATTCCGCCTCATACTTTCTAGCTTGGCTTTTAACTGTTCATGAATTTTCCTGTTCTGCGCCCAGCCATCAGCTAGCTTTTGCATGCGGATCGCAGCGACAACAGCGATAATCGCAGACTTGAGCTTGGGTCGGCGGTCGTGCACTGTAACGTCGGGGGTAATACCCATCTGAGAGATGAGATTGAGATCCTCTTGATTACTGTGAGGTGTTAGTGGCTGTGTTGCAGAACGAGTCAAGTAGAAGAGTCGAGACATACCATTCGTTGTAAGTTTGAATCTGCATCAAGAAGAACTTCTTTTGGTACCCAAGGGCTTCACGGAACGCCTCTGCTCGCGAGCATCGTGCGCGGAGGAACTGGATTTGCTTAGCGAGACCGTTGATTTCCTTGATGTGGCGTTTTGTGAGGGTTTCCGCCTGTTCGTCGAGATCAATCGCATCCTGGTTGGCCTTTTGTTGGATCGCCTTCGACGACGCTTGTATGAGACGCAGCTGTGACTCTTTTTCGCGAAGATGTGACTGCAGGTCTTGTAGTTGACGTTCAAGAGCAGATTGCTGATTGCGCGTTGCCGACTTGGCTTCGGATAGGAGTTTGCGATGTTGAGCGTCCTTGTCGCGGATTCGTGATTCAAGATCGCGAATCTTGTTTTCAAAAGCAGCCTTCTGTTCTCGTTGTGCTGCACGGGACTCAGATTGCAAAGCTCCATTCTGGCTCTCCTTTTCACGTATCATAGACTCCAGAACGGTTATCTTCTCTTCAAGCGAGGCTTTCTCCTCGGCGACTTCGTCGGCGTCTTCTTGCAGAACTTCTATCTCGGCTTCGAAGTCGTCCTTCTCCCGGCGGGCGTTCTCCCTGAGCTCCTCCAGAGCTTCCAGGCGCTCTTCTGCTAGTCGTTGCAGAGCGTCAACTTGGCTCCTCTGTTCGTTTAACTCCTCGCGTATGTTCTCAAGCTCGTCATCACGCTTGCGTACTAGATCCTGCATGACGTCGATCTGGGTGTCGGGCTCGTCGGCGTGGCTCCTTAAGGCATCAAGCTCAGCTTCGCGGTCGGATATCGTTTGTCGTGCTGTATTCAGCTCTCGTGTTCTGTCACTAAGGTCATTCCTGAGTTGCTTAAGCTCTTGGAGTGTTGCCTCTTGCGCTTCAATCTTCTTTTGCAGACCGGCCATATCACGCTCACGGGCTTGCAATGTTGATTGCAAGCTGGACAGATCTCGAGACAGCGCATCCCGTTCGCGTGTGATCTTCTGAAGTGCTTCAATCTGTGTGTCCTTGCCAGACACAGCGGACCGCAGATTACGCATTTCGCTCTCGATATCTTTACGTTCCTGTCGAAGAGTGGCTACTAAGGTATCGCGGTCGTTGTTGCCTCTGCGTAAGACTTCCACTTGCTCGTCTTTGCTCGACATCTTCGAGACCAGGTTGTCGCGCTCGCGACGAAGATTCGAAAGTTCGCGCGAGAGGTTGTCGCGTTCCCGTGTGGCGTTGTTGAGCGCCTGCACCTGAGCGTCTTTGCTGTTTAGATTTGAACGAAGGCCTGTCAGTTCTTGAGTCGCATCATCGCGCTCACGTCGTATCGTATTTAATCCATCTAGCTCGCGATCCTTCTGGTTGAGATCACGTCGGAGCTGTTGCAACTGTTGCTCGTATGCGGACGCCTCCCGTTGTAGACGTGCAATCTGCTGCATCGCATCTTGGTGTTGCTTGCGGAAGTCGTCTAGCTCATCGGCTCTTGATTCAGCGGCGTCGACTCTCGACTGCAATAATTCGATCTCAACGCCCTTTTCGCGAGTGATCTCAACCACCTTTTGTCTAGCATCATTGGCGGATTGTTGCGCTAATTGGACTTGGTTGTCCCCCTGAGATTCTGCAAGCTCCAGGCGTTCGCGTAGAGCGTCCATCTCAGCTTCCTTTTCGTTCTGAATAGTCTGAAGGCGCCGCTGCAGCTCCCGGAGTTCGGTATCCTTCTCACGCTCCATCGAACGTAAGCGCTCCTCAACCATGGCAATCTCACGACGCTTTTGCTCCTCTGCGGCTTCGAGGTCGTTTTCGGCTTCGTCAAGGCTTTCGTTCAACTCTCGTATTTCCTGATCCTTTTCGAGAGTAGCGGAATCAAGCTTGGATCTAAGGGCGTTGATCTCGGCCTCCTTTTCACGTTCGACTGCGCGAAGCTGCTCCTGGATATGCTCGATCTTCTCACTTTGGTCGGCCAGTTGACGGTCCTTTTCCGTAAAGTTATCTTCTTGTGACTGTTTGGCCGATTGCAACTGTGCTTCCAACTCAGCAATGCGTTCAGCTTGGTCCTTGAGTTGGCGGTCCTTCTCCTCGTCGTCAGCAGACTGTGAATTCTGCGCGTTCTTCAGCTGCTCCTCCAAGTCTCTCATCTGCTCCTCCTGCTCGTCTAGCAACTCGTCTCTTCTTGTGAGCTCCGCTTGTGTGTGCTCCAGGTCTGCTTTGACCTTATCCAACTCTTCATCGACACCCTTCTCTTCTTCCAGCTTCCTTTCAAGGCGCTCCACCTCGTCGGCACGTTCGTCGGCCAGCCTTCGAAGCTCATCCATCTCTTCGCGCATGCCCTCATCGACGTGCCGCCGTTTGACCTTTTCGGCGTACTCCCGTAACTGCTGCTTGTATGTGTCTAGCTCTTTTTCGGCGGCTTTGAGGTCTTTCGAGTAGTTCTTTATATCGCGCGCCATTGTGACCTTCTCCGACTTAAGGTTGATGTTCTCTTCCATGGCCTGTCGGTTAAACTCAGGGCCCATCTTTTTCAGGTTCTCTTCGAGGAAATGGATTTTAAGCTTGAGTCCGAAGTTCTCCTTGTCGATCTGCTCCAGACGCTGCAATTGTGTTAGGATACTCCGGGTGAGTGAGGGCGGCTAAGCGGGGATATACGTACAGCCTCCTGCTCCCTCAAAGTAAGTACGTTGCCATTTCCGTTGTCCATCTCGCCCTCCGCCTGTCTCGGTAGCGCTGTAGGTGTACTCATAGTACTCGAGTTGGGGTCTGGCAGCTGCGTCCGGCCATCGACGGAATCTGCGAAGGAACTCGAATGTATGTCGAATGTGCTCGCCTCGGGCAGCGGGGTGTTGCTGACTTGGAAGCCTGGCTTCATCGCGGCGGGTGTTGTGAGCTTTCCGTCGAGTAGTCCGTTGACCTGGCGCGTCCGGTTCGCGGTTGCGCTCTTCAGCATGGGTGTGAACTCGTTTTTCGCGTTCAGCTGACGTCGGGCAGCAAGCGGCTGTCGGGGTGTTCGGGCGCCGCTCATCTGTTTGAAGAGGTTGTCGCGGTCTGTCGGCGCATGGAACGTCTCTTCCATGCTGAACGAGGGCTCGTTGATCGTGAAGCGCGTCGTGTCGCCAACCTCTGTGCGAGGTGTGTCCGGTAGGTGCGCCATGATATGTAATGTACTCTAGCAACGCATGAGTGAGAGAAATAGAAAGGTCCTTTGGGGCGCACCTCAGTCGTGCGAGTGCCTCATGTTCCACCTCATGATAGTATGGATGTTGTTTGTTTGGGACGCTCGGACCACGACAGGGATGCAGCCCACCGCTAGCCCATGTAGGCAAGAAGCCGAAAAGCGTGTCTTCCCCGTATGTCACGTTACGTCGGCGCCGCCTACACCAGAAAACTCACTGTAGGTTTCGTCCTTTCCGCTTGAGGTAGATCTATATCACTCTTTGGACAACAGCCAGCGTACAGACCTAAGTTCTCGGGCCATCGGATCGAGACTACCTTCACAAACGCCTGGCCGAATACAATGGACGGCCCTCAGGATGACCTCAAATGGTTTGGTGAAGGTTTCGATGGCTTTCCTAAGAAATTGCCCGATGATGTCGTGGAATACACGGTCTTCATCATCGACTCTAGGCTCTCGGACATCCAGACAAGGGAAAGATTACAAGCCTTCCAACGCGCCCTGACCGTCCTGGAAAAGAAGTTCCTGAAGGAGTACATATGGCAGCGTGATTCTCTTGCGCTTGACCTAGTCCGAGAAGAACATCAGTGGCTGTTAAAAGGACGATCTAATTACGGTGATAGCGTCGCAGACGAATGGCTTATAGTCTACTTCCTGCGTGAGTTAAGCAAAGAGTTCAAGGATGCATGGATCCGCATTTATGACAGCGATGGAGAGTTTCTTCTAATCGAGGCTGCCAACGCGCTACCAAAATGGTTGAACCCTGAGGTTGCTGAGAACAGAGTCTGGATTAATAGTCATCGCCTACTGATAATCCCATTGGGGAAGGAAGAAGACCCTGCCCCTTTGACGCAAGTGCAGGCTTTACAGATTATTGATGAGACACCAGCACGTCCACAGCAATACGGCAAAGTAGAGAAAGAAGCTTTTCATCGCTTAGCTGGATATCCTGCTGCGATATCTGAAAATCAGCACCATGCGACACTTCCACTGCCAAGAAAAGTCGCGCATATCTTGCATACCAATCCATCCTATATCGCACCAGTGGTCGAAGCCTTTTATCTTCGAGATCCCATCTCCATCCGGCTTATACAACCCGAAAAGTCCAAAATTCCTCTCACACTCCCGCCGGAAGATTTTGTCGACGTCAGCGTTCGCTTTACCAAAGTCCTTTATGCTCAGCTTCTAGGCCAGCACTGGGAGCCCCAGGCGCCATGGGATACAGCATTAGAGCAGCTCGCTAAATCTGGTAAACCAATTGAGAAAGCAGAGATCGGGATCAAAATCGCAGCAGGCATGCAAATGCTCCTGTCACACTCCTTGTACGCCTCTCGTAAACCGACGCGCGAGATTGCGCTTCTTTTAGAAGATCTGGAGAATGGTGACGACACACTTCCTACTGACACCGAAATTGCTAGTTGGCCCAAACGTGAGGACGATGAGGCATGGCTCAATATTGACTTCTCGGAGTTTGAGAAAGAGCTGGAAGGTAAAGGAAGTGGCGCAAAAGGCGCGTTTGGCGATAAGAATGCGGAGGAGAATTTGAAAAAGATGGTTGCACGCTTCAACGACTTCCTGGCTGACAATGAAGCTGGTGCGGAGGGTGCCGATGGAGGTCTGAACCCCATGGATGTGGACAACGATTCGGACGCTGGTGACAGAGGATGGGAGGATCCTGAAGATAGTGACTCTACAGCTGAAAACGATACGAAGAGCAAAGGCAAAGGCAAAGCGAAGACCAGCAATGGCGAAGATGATGCCGGCACAGATGACGAGGAGGACGCAGAGGCTGACGCGGAGTACGCGGAATACGAGCAAGCTTTCGAAAAGTTTATGATGTTGCCCGCAGCTGAGAAAGCCATCCTCACTGATGAAGCTCGTGTGTTAGCTCTCGAACAAGACGCTGAGAAGGAAGAAGACGAGGAGATCCAAAAACTCACTGAGATGATGGAAGCTGAGCTCTTCAGCCACGGGGCACTGAACATCAACTCCAAGCCCGACCACAAACCAGGAACAGGGCTTCTATCTGATAGTAATGGGAAAGGCAAAGGAAAGCTCCAGGACGTTACTGAGGAGGATGAGGAGGATGAAGACGATGAACTCTTGGACGAAGACTACAACCTCGCCGATAACATGTTAAAGGCTTTCAAAGGCCAAGCTGGGATGGCAGGCCCGGCAGGCAACATGATGAAGGCGATGGGCGTGCAATTTCCGCGGGACGCTGATGATGAGATCAAGGGTGGTAGTAGCAAGAGTAAAGGGTTAGGCGGAGCCTAAGGCAATTATTGAGTAAGGGTGAAAGCGACGCTCCATGGTGGAGTCGAAACTCCGATCGGGAACAATAGCGTGAGCGTCTGTGATTTTGCGCCAATTATCTCAAGACCTACTTAGATTGCAGCCTGTATAAAATTACTTAGCCCAATGCCGGACCGTCGTCCTTGTCTACTTCATCCATCCATCCATCCATACTTTTGTCTGTTCACCGCCGATTCCAGTGTATCTATCTTTTCTTTCTTCTTGTAAGTAAGATCCTCCTTCCCCGTTTTATGCAGCTGTTCTTCAATCAATCTTCTATATATTGGTGAACTCTCAGCTACCAGCTTCCGTCTTCTTATCATAATCTCCGTCTGACTCTTCCCTTCGATACCCGCAAGTACCGCTATATCCTTATCATCATGCCCTTCTACATATAGATTTAAGATGGTTTCGTCTTCTTGGGGAGTAAAATCACGAAGCGGTTTGCGCCGCCGAAGGTCAAGAACGTCTTCGGGGACTTTCTTCGCTGCCCGGAGGGCTTGCCATCGAGATTGAATGGCTTTTTCCGGTATGTTGATCTCCTGGGCAATCTCATTGGGAGTCAGCCCACGGCGTCTGCCATCAATTATTGCGGAATCGAGTTCGGCAGTCCAGGATATGGAAGGGCTTTCGTCTCTCTGTCGGATAATTGAATAGCGGTGTTGTACAGATTGTATGGAACGGTTCAAACTGGTTGCTGCTTCTTTGTAAGTTTTCTCTTCTACTTTGATAAGGTAGAGGAGCCTATTTTCCTCATCATAGTTCCAGCGACGCAGCTCTTTAGGGGGTTTGAGTTCAGGTGATTGTCGGTATGATCTAGTGTCCATGGTAAGATACAAGATAGGTAGAATTATCTCGGTTGTTTTGTTGATTCCAGGATTTGTTAGTAGTTTGGCTCACCAAAGGCACGATAATGCCTGTATATATCTAGAGGCGAGAGTGGAATTCCATGGCATGTGACATTTCTGTAAGCGCTATCTACGCGGACGACGATTAAACCACAGGCTTTCACTATACTGCTACCACTATTACTCTTTAGCTCAAGCTACAGATAGAGCAAATGAATGGGAGGCAAAGAAAAGCCAGAGTAAAATAGCGGTGGCTCAGAATACGTCACCCTTCTTGAACATACTAGATTCTCAATACCCGTATCAGAGTCTCTGCATTCAGTTTCCCGTTCCATGATTACACCATGTCATGCCCACCAAAGCTCTACGTAAAGTCAACTTCCTACTGAAAGAACTCTACCCTCTCATGTCTCAAACACCATGAACTCCATCATAAACTTGTCCGCCTCTTTACCCGTTTCTTCCTCTTTCATTTTGATGTCTGACTCCACCCTTCCAAATACTATCATAAATCTCTCTAAGAGTTGTGCTTTCACTTTCTCTGCACCCAACTTCGTACCCCGTTTCAGCGTATACAAAAACTCTTGATATTGAAGGCCCTTTGCTACTTCACCACAAAGATAACGCATGAACTGCAACATACTACTGTGAACATCCTGCGAACACAGAGGTACGAAGTCAGTGTATGTCTCATGTGCGTCTCGTACAATCATGACTTACCCACCTCCCGTCGTCGTCATAAACAGCGGCCCCCCACTCCCCGATCTGTTCCTTAACAAGCGAATTCCACTCGTAGACGAGATATGGTCCAACATATGCGCGGTTCAAGAACCCGCATTGGAAGATCAGCTCGCTGGTTTGGGGATGTGGTAACTGAACTAGGACAAAGTAATGATCCCCATACTCGTAAGTAATGCCGACCTTATTGAGTTCGACAACGTCAGGATTGAAGTTGGAAAAGGTACCCCGAAAATATGCGGACAAACTGTGTGTCTGTTCGTTGTAGATTTTGGTAGATGATTGCAGAATGTTGAGTTTGGCCATGGTAGATTTGTTGACTATTGCTGCAGGAATGGCGCTGTGGACTAGTTTGTCTGATTGATCTTTGCCTTCACCATCCGACGAAGAACTAGAAAGTGCGGAAAAAACTGTAATCAAAATCGGAGGATATATATTTCGGCATAGATGGTGACAAGAATGGTCGATAAACTTGCTGTCGCGGTATGCGGTATTGCTAATATCGAAAGCCGAAAGCCTGTTAGAGGCTGGCGAGTCGCTATTCTCAGGTTCTGTCGTTCAAGAGAATTTTGTGTTTAGTCAGTCGCAATGGGAGGGAAAGGTCAGTTGACAATCACGATATTTAAGGTTATGCGAAAATTAGGCTCCCTTCTCTAGATAAAGGTTAAGTCAAGCGAGGAGATGTAACTGCGACAAAGGGTACATTAGTTTGAATGACCTAACCTTCACTGGAGAACTACGCTATCCCCAGTCCTATTCCCCAGTACTCTAGTCCTGCTGCCTCTCTTCAACAGATTTTAACGCGAATGCTCGACACTCTTTTTCTCCGCCCTACATTGTAGGGAAAGCGGCAGATGCAGGTATACGAAGAGATGGGGAAACATGTTGAAGCATGCAGTGTTTATCGGGATGTACTGGTATACAGCAAGATTGCATGAAGGACAGATATAGTTAGAGGAAGCTACTGCCTTGAGACTAAAGATGGAACTGGTTGCAGATGACACCTGACCCGCTCAGCTCTGCAAACATATACCATTCCCAGAGCCACTGTCACCGAACGCCAGCACAAAGAAATAGTTGAAACCGAATGCTGAAGCAATGACCTTTCTAATCTTCATACCGTGGCTTGATTCTGACATCCAACTTTCCTACAGTCATCGTAAAGCAGTCTCGACTCTTGTTCTCGATAGTGCTTCCATTTTCACCATCCGCAAAGGTGATTTCGAATGATCGAACCAAATTAGCCGTAACACTACGCAACTCCATCATGGCCAGCTTCTGGCCGATGCAGTTGTCTAAATGTAGGTGTACAAAATCAGTGTATGTCTTAGATACAGTCTGTACAGGCATATCACTCACAAGGTCCAGTAAGGAAGGGTAGAAAAGCGCGTTTCTCAATAGTGGCACCGGGCCTCTCATCGGTCCATCGCTCAGGCATGAAGGAAAGAGGATCCATCCAGTAGCGTGGATCGCGTTGCAAACTATAGATAGGAATCCAGACGTTGACCTTGCCAGGTATGTACGTGCTGTCAGGTAGGGTGAGACCTTCGGGCGGCGTCTCACGCTGAGGGCCAGATGGAGTAGCAGGGTGGAGGCGTAAAGTCTCGTTGATAACCCCATCTAAATATGCACATTCCGCAACATCTTCGACGTCGAGATGCGCTTTCTCCGGTTTAACCGCATCAATAGCAGCGCGAAGTTTGGCTTGAACTGTGAGATTCTTGCACAACTCATACAACAGGTAAGATAGCGTCGCAGAGACAGTATCACTAATTCCCATGTTAGTATCGAGAAATGAATCAAGCTACGCGGAGGCCGTGAGAGGTCTACACAAGTCACTTACCTGCCAGCTATGATAAGAAGTCGTGAGTCAGCGTTCATTTCAGGGGTTATCTGGTCCTCATTCGGGTTTAACAAACAAGAGAAGACGTCTTTCTCTTTAGGAGTATTCTGTTATTTGTGAGTAGATACAACTGAGACAAAAGTGCTGATTTGGAGGCGCCTACCTTCTTTCGCTCTTCAAGAACTTTAGCGCTCCAGTCCATGTGCTCAAAGAGAGGCTGGGATCCAATTGGTGTTCGTGCGATGAGGCGCATAGCCCAACTAATATGTGCAAGAACACTCAATGGTGCCTGACTATCGTGCAACAGCTTAATGACATGAGCTTCTTCACCCGACTCCACCATGCCAAAGCTGCGGTTGAAGCCGATATCGCCCATTACATCAAAACTGTAGAAGTTTACCCAGTTTGTAATTCGCACTGAGGGAAATGTGGCTTGCCCTTTGAGTCTCGATATGAGAGCAAGTGCATGCCGGTTCAAACGAGGCTCGTACTCGCGGAGGGCTTTAGCATTGAACGCACGGTCCCAGACCTTGCGCCTTTGTCGGTGTTCGTCCTTGTTCGTCGTGAAGTGAAGAGCCCGGCCTGCAACTTCCCCTGCAGATGTGGAGATACGAATTCAGTGTACGTCTCGCATGCATCTCGTACAGGCACCACTTACCTGTGGTTGAGTAAATAGTACTTTTGCTGCACTTGGAAGTGGGTCCATGGACCAAAGCAATTGCATCTGCACAGTAGATAGTGACCTCTACCAAGGTAGATATACGAAGTCAGTGTATGTTTCACATGAATTTGTACTTCCAAGACTCACCCCGAGGACCAGTTCTGATGACGTCCACTCCATAGTGTTTGTGTAAAGACTCAAGCCATTTGAAGTATTGAAAATTGGTAGAAAGAACACCAGCGATAATGCCGTACGACTTCGAGAATCGTGCAAAAAAAGGCCCAGGGATCTGAAAGTATTAACGAGAAAGACTTTGCTGATATTCTCATATGCTTACCTTTCGCAAGCGATGATACAGCCCTCTATGTAGCAGTATACTGACCACCAGGATAGCGAAATAGAGGGAAGCTGTCCTTGCTGCGAGCTGTATTGCAATGCTCACATTCCTGGTACTCGTAGCGGCTATATATTCGAAACATGCAACACTTCCAAAAAGGATGACCCAAATGCCGATGACTATATGGAAGGTATTATCCCACTCGCCACGGTGAACAATATAATGGGTGATCAGTGCTATCAACGCGATGAGTGTCTTGTTTGACACAGGATCAACGAGGTTATATGCCATCATAGCCGTTGGAAAAGGGGAGGAAGAAGTGAGAGAGGCATTTGAACAGCGGGGAACTGGTTCAAACAATGAACGGCTGATCAGCGGAAGGCTGGACCCTGAAAGGCTGAACATTGGAAAAAGGCGTCCAAGCAGAATGCTGTACAAATGTGGACGTTAGCACAACGGTGACAGATCCGAGCAAGCAGTAATGTGAAACCGCGGAACCTATGACTTTATGGGTGGCCATTGTCTTGCGGCGTGGTCGACACAGTAATCAATCCCTCTGTGATGCCGTGCTTCCTATACATGTTGAAGCGCCGCCTACGAATCCTCAGCTTGCAGGGATGGCATCTCTGGAACAGGGAGACTAGCCAACAGCGTTGAACCATGTGGGACCGCTAACCTGATTGCAGGTGGCTTAGGGAATCCCTTGCACAAAGAGCAAAAGCTGCACCTTGTTTCTTTTCGGAACCCCAGATCGCCTTACTCCGATCGGACGCAGATCTTCCAGCCGCAAGATAGATCGCACGCTGTTCACTGTCAATACAGGCGTACACACTACCTGTGGGCGCTTCTGTTGTTGACAGCAACTAAATTCAACGGCTTTCCTTCAATTTGGGCTGCGGCGGTACAATCCACCCTCCTCGTTCGTGACTGGTTGATATACAACGATAAGGCTATAAACATCTGGAAGCCTCGAATATTTCTCGCACTTGTCGCCGCCACGCAGTCATCAACTCTTCTCCACTGGATTGAATATCATCACCAGCCGACCTGTGACTGTCCAAGTCCTTCTTAGATACCTCATAACTAATGGAGATGCCATCTTGTATGGCGACTCGATAGTGCAGTTGGTAATCAAGTCTGGATGCATCCGATGCGCCTGGCCGATCAGCTAGCGTGCTTCGAGTGTCTGCAAGCATTTGGCACCGCATATGAGAGATCGTGTCTGCCACTCTACAAAGCCGTGGTCGATCAAAAACCCAATGTATGTTGAGGTGTTCAAGACTTTCCACCTTCGTCAAAGGGTCAATCCAGGAAGCGATCCATGGTCGCGGTCCATCGGTCTTTTCTGCTTCCCAAGACAAACATTCTTTGACCAAAGAAGGAGCTACGTCATATCGTTGATGTAAACTGCTGATGCTAAGATGTAGCCGCCGCAAATCCATGCGCGAAGTGGATAGCAGAGTACAAAGATCCGTGAAGTGGTTGTAAGCGAATTGCAACACCAGCGAGTCTGTTGACCTGCGAAGCACAGGATAATGAGCTCCTATAGTGCCCCTCAAGTTGCTCGCCTCCACTAAAACAAGCTTGATTGACGAGATAAGCTTCAGGGATGTGGCAGGCCTGTCGCACAGGAACGCGAACGCAGTCGGGACGCTAAAGTCTGCTGTAAAGCTAAACAGATTTTTTCCGTAGAAGGACTTCCTAGCTTCGTGGTAAATTTGTCGGCATGTTTGCAACAGCCGAATTTCTATCCTGCGGCTGGACAGCATATCTGATGGCATTCCCAGTTGGTACGTCATCTGGATGTTCCTCAGCTCCCCTGAATCGTTCGCCGCGGAGGTCAGACCAATATCGAAGCGAGGTATGTACCAAATGCGGCGCGTAGCGCGTATGCGTCTCAACGGGTAGTTCTTGTCGAGCTGTCTACAAATCCCAGGGCTGCGGCTAGCTGCGACTTCCGATAGGACGGCTGCACATTGGACCGGAATAACATCGCGTACAAGGACATAATCATAGATAAGATCTCGGATCTCTCGTGGGAGTTCGAGGAGTCGCGAAGCCATGGTGTCACAAATTTGGGACCTTACGATGTAGCTATCGAGGATAAAGGCGCATAAAGTAGATTAGGAGAGAGGTGATGACGCCTGTCGTTCCAAGAAGCGTTAGATCAGTTGGCCCGACCTCGGACCCTTCTCAGTGTTGTTGGCTAGGCATTTCCCCGCCTTTCTCTCCCTCCGAGTAAAACGACCGAAAGTGTGTATTTCACACATCGACATGGATACAGGAATCGAGTAGCCAAGAGACTTAGACACAGTTCAAGTTGTGAAGAAAGCCCGTGGGTAATACAGCACAGTTCAATGTATTTTACCTCCTCCAGGCTGATTTCTACCCTGACGTCTGTAAACAAGCTTTGAATAGTGTTTTTACGCAAAAATATTTGAGTCAATGTAGTACAGTAGCAGACCTATATCTATGTTTTCTACAGCGAGCAGAGACTAGAATTACTTGCATCTGCTTACACAATGTTTATCGGCGTACATTCCAAAGAACCCAGCCTGCATCTCCTTGGCTTGACTGCGCCGGACGCATTGTGAGCATATTTTGCGGGAAATCTGGTGGGTTTTCTTGCATCGCTTACCACTCTAAGAAGAAGACGGGCAAAGATAGACTTATATGTTGTTGCTGATCCTTGAGTGTTGAATCAAGAGGGAAAAAAGCGTGGAGTGAACGATGTCCATTTTGTGAAAAGTATCCAAGTCCGTCATTGACCATCACTTCATGCTTCGTCCCAATCATCACTACTATTTCCAGCTTCCCTCCTACCCCTAACTTTGGTAGGTGTCGAGACCTTACAAGTTGGCAGCCACGAAGCTACGGAGCGTAGCCTGACCAATGTTGGCGTAGACACCAGGTGCGTTGGGGGCAGCGCAGCCCTCACCCCAGGAAACAGCACCGACAAGGACCTTGGTGGACTTGTTGACGATAGGGCCGCCAGAGTCACCCTGGCAAGAATCCTTACCACCCTGGGTCAGACCAGCGCAGAACATCTGAGTGGTGACGGCCGATGTGCCGTAAGAAGCCTGGCAAGAGCTGCGAGAGACAACAGGTACGTCAACCTTGAGGAGGTTGGTGGGGAGCGATTGACCGCCTGACGAAGTAGTACCCCTGAATTGAAAGTTAGCCATGCATTGGCGGACAGACATACTTGGTGCAGAAGACTATCTTCGAAGATGGGTGGATCTTGTATACACCGGAAGGGGACAGTCAAACTTACCAGCCAGCGACGGTAAGGGTAGTTCCGGCGGCAGGGTCAGATCCCGATGCGGGAAGCACAGCGTACGAGATGGTGGAGCTCGTTGGGATAGAGGTGGCGAGCTTCATGATAGCAAGGTCACCGTTGTAGGTAGATGCGGTGTAGCCGGGGTTGACCTTGATGGAAGAAACGCGGGCGGTAACGCCACCTGAGGTACGGCTCTGAAAACAGCTTGTTAGCTTTGATATTTGTTTTCCTCACGGGTTTGCGAGAAGTTGCACATGTTCACTTCGATACTGAAGGAGGACTTTGAAGCATGCTGAAAATAAACGAAAGATGGGTTCTCACCAAAGAGCCAGCGCGAATGGTGAGGCTGGATGCTGTCTGTCCGACCGCGCAGTGAGCAGCAGTGAGGACAGTGTTGGCGTTGAGAAGTGTTCCACCACAGAAGTGGCTTCCGCTGCGCTGGAGGGAGACAATGAAGGGGAATTCGCCAGCGGCTGCGGCTGATCCACCAACAATGTCCTCCTGGCTACCATTCTCCCAGTCGGGAATCTCAGTGGGATCCTGGGGGATAGCTGCTGAGAGAACCACGGCGGGTATCGCGAGAACGGTGAGGAGGTCTTTGATCTGCATCTTGAATGAAGCTGGCTGAGATGATGGCGGGACTGGAGGTGGAAGCGAAGGACTGCTGGTCTCTGGTAAGGACTGGCCTGAGAACGAGAGGCGAACCGCCTCCTATTTGTACTCAATCCGTTCTTCTATAGGCCTGTGTATTTGGTTTGGATGTGTACACCAGCCTCGCCACCTTGTCGTCCTGTAGTTCAGGTGAGCTGGAAATACCAAGACCACTAGAACAGGGGAAAGCCGATGGTCCTTCCACATGCAGAATGGAAAAGGCTGGGCGGAGCGGTGATTGGTACCGTTGAAGTTACAATTTCCCTCTACAGCCTAGTATTCTTCATGCAAGTCATCCGCCAAAACGCTGCTTATCTGCTGTATAATTATGGATACCTAAAGGCCTCGTGTCCAACGCGAAACGGGAAGCTGTTGTAGCACGCTATCTTACCATCGATAGTGTATAGTGGTGTCTCCGGCCCTAGGAGGTATTCTGGCGAATTCGGCCGTTAGTGGCTGCTTTCACATGACACTGTTTATGAATTCCTTATGGCATCGAGATCGAGTGAGAAGATACTCTTGAGACCTGTTTGGGAGACGATTTTGAGGCAATCTGCAGCTGGTGAGGAACGAGCCCCTTGCCTCTACTTTCATGCTTACGGTCACTCCCGAATGATCTTCTTGTGGCTTCACTAGGGTCATAATCCTGAATGGGGGGCTACACAATACCTATCATGCTTGCCGTCCAGTAAGACACCGACGGACAGCGATATGATCTAGCCATGATCAACACAGGCGACTAAAGATGCGATCGACCAAGGTGTACAGCAGTGGTAGTCTCCCGCGTGGGCCCTCTGCCAAGCTATACCAAGCTTCCGTTTATATTGCCGCCGTGGGTGTGATATGCGAGATAGTAGATGGTTGGTGTGGAAGTATTGTTGTTAAAGCAAGCCTGTCCTGAAAAGGAAGTTACTGTTGATGGGGAGACTTGGCATGCGGGCCGGCCCCTGCAATTCGCCCGAGACACTTTGACCTACCTAGTTGCGATCGCCAAAACACCACACTTGTGTGGAGGCGGACTCTGTGATCACACTAAACGAACGGATTAAGGCCTGTTAACAGTAGGTGGCAAGAGATCCACCCCACCGCGGTATCTACCGTTGACAGGACTGAGCGAGGTGTGCCTGCCCTGGTCTTCGAGAAAAGGGTGAACCTTCCATGGTTGGAACGAGCAACGCATCTCTCTCTCCCAGCTGACATGGCTACTCGCAATCCGCGAAGTCGACACTTCATACATCATCAAGTTCGCGTAATGACAACACCTGTTGGCTGCATCGTGAAGTATCATCGTCCGTCACTACTCGAAAGCTGAGCTAGAAGCGCTGACCCGTCTTTATGTGTTTGCTTGCAGGGTTCCGGTTGAAATCAACGGCACTTGACTGTGACCATTGCGAAGTTCCAGCACCAGCGGTATATACTACCTGCTTTACTATGGTGTTGACAAGCTGCTCTCGACACCATAGCTTGCCTTGTACGCATTCCAGTATTGAGATGAATAAGATGCAAACGCTTCGCTCTTTGTTTCAGTCTCTCCTTATGATTGTCTTTACTGCCGTTCTCTCTGTAATTTCAAGATCGAACAAAGTGTCCTTGCACCCTTGGTGTCTTCAATGTACAGAGAGTTCATACTTCCAGACAGGCTCCTGAACAAGATCTTAGTCTCTTAATCACTGAAGACGTCCAACCCCACATAGCTGAGCATCTCAACGCGAGCAACACGACTGTCGTCTGCTTCTACAAGAGTGTTGGTGTACATGACGTCATATACCGGGTTGAATAGCATATCAGCCTAATTCAGTACGCTTGCTTTGTAACATATACCTTTGCCAGCAACCACCGCCTGCTCTTGCGTGAGTACAACTCTTCGGAATAAACAGATATCTTAGGTGGATTACCACAAACACGCCAGGATAGCACCATCAACATGGCTAGCACTACACCCTTGAATGTTCTCGTCTTCAGTAAGACTACCGGGTACCGCCACGATTCCATCCCAGCCGGAATACGTATGTTCCACAAATTGGCCAACGATGCAGAATTCTTCAATGTCACAGCTAGTGAAGATGCCTCGTTGTTTACGTCGTCCTCGCTAACTCAATACCACGTCGTCGTCCTCCTTCAAAACATTGGTGACGAGATCTTCACTCCCCCAGAACTGGATGCATTGAAGATCTGGGTGCAAAATGGGGGCGGTATCGTGGCTATCCACGGTGCGGCCGCAGCTATGCAAGGAAACGAATGCTATACGAACTTGATCGGTGCGAGTTTCGATATGCATCCTGATCCTGAAGCCGGCACTATCCTTCCTGAAAAGGCTTCTCAGGAACATCAGATCATGAGATGCTGTGGTGGGCGCGAGGGCTGGAAGGACGAATGGTATAACTTCCACACGCATCCTAGGGAGAACAAGAACCTGCAGATCTTACTGAGGGGAGATCCGGAAACGTTTAGCGGGGGGAAGCATGGAGCTGACCACCCCTTAGCTGTAAGCAATGCCCCTGTACGAACTGCGTGTGAGACGCATACTGACTTAGTACACCTACGTTTAGTGGTGTCAGGAAATCGAAGGCGGAAGAGTGTTCTTTACGGCGCTAGGGCATTTCGATGAAGCGTACGAGGACAGTTGGTTCGTGGGACAGGTGAAGAGAGGTATGTTCTGGGTTTCAGGGAGAACAGAAGGCTGAGGTGAGGGTATTAAAATTGAAATCATGCTCCGAAATGGTTGTCGCCTTTACAGTGAGTTTAGTCACATTCATACATCTGCTCTTTGGTTGCCCAACTCTGGATAAAAACTTCAAAGCAGAGGTTATAAGCAACGCCGTACGCCAACCCCAAGATTCCGAGAAGCTCGAACACAAAACCCAAACAGCTATAGCTCAGTCTTTTCAGCATCGACACCAGTCTTCTCGGCATCATCACTAGTCTTCTCGGCCTCAACGCTGGTCTTCTCAGTATCGACGTTGGTCTTTTCGGTATCGACGCTGGTTTTTGGGGCATCAACTTTGGCCTTTTCGGCATCAACATTCAGGTCCCAGTCAATGCCGCCATCTTTGCCATAGCGTTGCTCTAACCATGCATTGCACTTCCTGAAATGACCGGCATCGAACTGCATCTTGTTAGTATCTTAGCTGCACCAAGGCGGATCGCAGAACTTACAAAACCCCTCGCGGCACTCAGCGGGCTTGGATGTACACTTTTCAACACGAGGTGCTTATCGACCGGAATACCCTTGGTCCTCTGTTGGGCCGGCGAGCCCCAAGCCAAAAATACAACACCGTTTGTCCGTACCTTTGCAACAGTGTCGATGACCTTTTGCATGAGAAGCTCCCAGCCTTTGCCTGAGTGTGAATTTGCCTCGCCACGACGGACAGTGAGACAAGTGTTGATGAGCAAAACACCACGATCAGCCCATGGCGTTAGAAGACCGCCTCTGTTTGGCGGTGGCTGGTAGTCTGGGTACTCTTTCTTCAGGGCTTTGTAGATGTTCTGAAGCGACGGGGGCGCAGGGTTCGGTGGGCGGATGGAGAAGCAGAGGCCGTGGGCTTGATTAGGACCGTGGTATGGGTCTTGACCTGTGATGACGACTTTGACGGTATTGAGGGGTGTATGCCGCGACCTATTGACGATTAGTCTCCTCTCTAATTGGGGAAGCTTCAATTAGAAGATGTGGGAGATCGCACCATGAGTAGACATCCTGCATCGGCGGGTATACCGTCTTTCCGCTATTCAGCTCTTTCTTCAAGAACCTCTTCAACTCGAGAAATTGAGGAGTAAGTAGCACATCCTTGACGTGCGGCAGCCAGCTCTCATGTAGTGTGTCTAGCTCAAGTTGCAGCAGCTCTTTCTGTTCGTCTGTGAGTTTGGCGACCCATGCGTCTTTGTCGAACTTTGCTGCAGCAGCGCTCTGTTTGGCTGGCGCGTTGGGGTTGGGTTTTGGCGCGCCGAAGAAGGCGGTGATGCTGCCATTCTGCTTAGGCTTCTTGGACGCGTCGGTAGCCGCAGCCGCTGCTTTACGCTTTAGACTCATAATTGTAATGTCAACCGATGTAGAGTATGTGCTCAGAGGGGAAGGGCGGAGTAGCGACGATAATGGTAGGGAAATCGAATAGTCGTGTCAGTATCGCGGCCATTTACAGGGCCACTCCCAGCCTCAGACATTCGCGTCAAACGTGACGTCGAAGACAGCTAGTCATTTCCACCGAACCCCCTGATTGGCCGCCGCGTGTTTCAAGAACACGTGAGTACGCGCGACGCGTCTGATCACGTGAAATGACATCACAGCTCGTCCTGACACAATCCTCAGCACCGCACAAGGATACAAGCAGGCTACAGTGGCTTGCCCATCACGATGACCGTTTTTCTGGCAAATCAGATGTGCGCGGATGTTTGATCTGCGCCGACATGCCTGGAGGTGGACACTGTAGCCTTATGCAGGTTTGCTGTCCGCATTTGTGACGTGGTGTTGCCTAGGGATGCAAACAGGAGCGCGTACAAAAAGAGCGATACAAACAGACGTGCTTTGTATTTCTCCATCTTCATCACTCCATACCCATCTGTTACCCGTCTTCACAACAAGTAGAACTCCTCGCTTCAAATAAACACTAGGCGATCACAACCTCAACAATGGCTTCTTCCAATCCTTCCAACTTTGCGAACTTGCCAAAAGACGAGCTGAAAGAGATCGCTGCCAAGGGCGGTCATGCTTCTCACGGCTCTGCCAACAACGACGTAAGCTGAACCAAGCACATGCACACTCGTGTACAGAAACTGACTTTTGTCAAGTCTACTTCTACTGGCGGGAGCGACAATGCTGACCGTAATCCTGACGGTACCTTTAAGAAGGGCAGTGAGCTTGCTTCCGAGTTGGGTGCACAGGGTGGTCATGCTTCCCATGGCGCTGCAGACACTACCTCGAACAGCAGTGAGGCGGGCCGCAACCCAGACGGCACCTTCACCAAGGGCTCTGAGGTCGCTAGTAAAGTTCGTTGTGACCATACGAAATGGATGTAACACATACACTGACTTGGTACTCTCACCTTTGCAGCTTGGCGCGCAAGGCGGACATGCTTCGCACGGATCCAACCAATCCGGTGCTGAGACATCGAGCAATGACAGCGGAGTAAGTTGTTTTCAGGATCAGTTGATGAATCCGTAACTAACCTGTTACTTGCAGCGCAACCCCGACGGTACATTCAAGAAGGGCAGTGAACTTGCTTCCGAGTTGGGCACACAGGGCGGGCATGCCTCGCACTAGGAGCAGCATGATTAAAGTGCTGGTCGATCTTTCAGGGAGCGTTGGACACCGGGGTACTACCACGTGAGGCCATAAGCTTGATCACGAGACCATGAAGTGAATGCAAAACGAAATACATGACTTGATTATGCATCTTATATAATGTACGACAAGCTGAGATGATCAGGCTTAAAGTGATTGATGGGACGTTGAAGTACTTCCTAGCCGCTGTAGCCCAAGGCATCTAGTTCCTTCTTGATCTGCTTCTCGGTGCTGATCTTCTTGACCTGAGTATCCTCTAGCTTCTCTCCACCGGCCTGACGCATCTTCAGCTCATCAATGGCGCGCATCTTCTTCAGCAAACCTCTGATCTTCTTATCCTGGGGGTTGCCGTCACCAGGGCTGGTGACAGTGAGGTCAGGGGGAGGACCCTGACTCTCTGTTTGAATCGGAGGAGGAGCCTGCGTCTGCACTGGAGCCTGCTGACGTTGCTGGGCAGGGTTCTGGCGCTGACCTCCGTCTTGACGAGCCTGACGGTTTGGGCTGTTACCGAAGTTGCGGTGCTGGCTGGCACTTCGTCCCTGCTGCTCGTATCCGCTCTTGCTGCGGCTACGCTGGCGACGTTCCGGGCTACGTCCAGCTCCGTTAGCTGAGTTGACGCCGTCGGCCGCGAGTCCAGCAGCCTTGTCAGCGGCTTCGCGAGCCTTCTTAGCCTCTCGCTTCTTCTTGTTTTTCAAGGCTGCCTTGGAAAGCTCTCCATCGCCATCCTGGGCGCCAGTAAGGCTGACACCACCACCGGGGGCAGCACCGGGTGGAAGAGTATCTGCAGCCTCTGCTCCAGGTACCTCACGCCGACGCGGCTTGCCGAACCCGTTGGCGAAGCCAACATTCGTCGAAGAGATACCGGTGTTGGAGTAGGCAGCGCCTCCTTCGTCTTCACGCTTGAAGTGTAGGGGAGTAGCAGTCCCGCGCGCTCCGGGAGGGCGGTAGGCACCTGCAGGCTTCGATGGTGTCTTTTGGGTGCTCAGATAGGCGAGTGCGGACGAATGCGGCGTCGGGATGGTAGTCAAAGGGTCAGTTAGGGGGTGCATCGAGGTCGGCTGAGGTCGCCAAACGACGTGGTAGAGTTCAGCCATGTCTTCGTTGTACATGAGGCCACCGCTGACGTGGTAGATGCGAATTCCGTTGTCAACACGAAGACGCGGGCTAGTGGTTGCAGTAAGAATATGTTGCCCATCGGGGCTCCACTCGCAATAGGTCGAGTTTGAGGTCTTTACATGGCAGACCTTGGCGAAGTTCTTCTCCAGATCGTAAATGTCCATATCTCCAGCTAGATTGCCAAACCCGGCAACGATGACGAAACGTCCGTGTGGGCTGAAAAGAATAGTGTTGCGCGGGCCTAGGTCGAAGCTGTGTTGTGCCACTGCGCGCTGGTTGAAGATGGTAGTCTTTGCAGGCATGTAGCCATAAGTGACACCGAACTCCTTCGAGTTAGGCGACCAGGAGACGTCGTGAATAGGACCCTCCTTGTCTAGCTGAATGCGCGAATCGAAGGTGCCGTTGGCACTAAGGATGTACATGTTGGTTTCGCCGTAGTAACTCTTGTTCGACTTGTCGACCTCTGTCTGCGCTAGGACAATCAAGCTGGTGCCGAGATCGTTCCACTTGAGCTGGACCTTGTCGCCCTTGAAGAAAGTCTTTTGAGATACAGGCTGGGTAAATTGAGGTACTTGGAAGACCTTGACAGCAGCAGGCATGCCCTTGCGCTCCGGTACAAAAACGGCAACTGAATGGTTCTTGCCTGGAGCGAGCATCATATCGGTGACTCCCTCGACACGAAGCTTGTTCCAAGGGTTGCGCAAATCGCTCGACTGGAAAAATTGCACCTCGTTTGTTACAACGCGCGCACAATACTTCTCGTCGGACGTGTACTGCAGGTTCCAGCCACTCTGGTTCTTCTGGACGTATTCGCCGATGACCGCCCGCGATCCGTCATCTTCAGCTTCGTCGGACAGCGTCTTCCAGACTCTGAGGTTCTTCACAGCGTTTCCGTCTTCGTCCTTGGATGGGCGCTGCCATGTAATGAGGTATGTACCGAGGGGGGAGAATCCGAGCTCGTAGACGTTCGGTGTAGGAAGTGTGGTAATGACGTGGCCGACCGAGGCATCAATCACCGAAACCTGTTCTGGTGTTGCCCATGCGAAGTACTTGCTGTCAGGCGAGTAGCAGCAGCAGCGAAGGTTGCCTTCAGGTCTATTAGGCGAGTTAGCGTCGGCACTGGAGTAGGAGCTGCGCAAGAGCTCGTGGCACAACGGAAGCACTCACCGGACGAATCCAGGGAGAGCCTCATACACTGGGGCAGCGTTGAAGAGCCCGATGCCCTTGGCGGAACGGTCTGTGAATATTGTTAGCGTGCTTCAACAGGAGCGATGGTACAGGGCGAGCGTACAAGCCAACTGTGTGGGAACAGCCATGATAACTAGTCAAAGTCACAGGAAGTTGTACAAGTGGGCGTGGGGCAAGGTGCTGGTGGTCGCGAAGTCTGGCTCAACTGCTGAGCTCGGTTTTGTGGGTTGGCGATGAGTAAGGCTAAGACAGGAACACGTCGGGTGTGTGGGTATGGGTTCGAGTGTGACGTAGTTTCTGTGACTTTATAGGCCAAGGGCAGACTTTGGGCGCACGCAGCGGCAACGGGTGGATCGTGGGAGAGAAGGAGGAACACGCGTCAGAGAATTGAAGGGTGACCGTGTGACGAGCGTAGGGCGATGGAAACATGGAGTCGAGAAAGAAAACCGTGGGCACGCGCGCTAGTGCTCGGGGAAAATGCGGGCCGCTGGCGTTGGCTGACTGTGACATCAGCCTCGCCAGCTCATGGACAATGGCCGAACAGCAGAATGGACTGGAGCTGCGTAGGGTCATCAATCTGCGAAGTCTTTTTTTTCTTTCCACAGGCTTTCCTTCTGACTGTATCGACGTCACTGCAATCTAGACCGATCTTATGCCGCCTGCACAGAAGGATTCGAGATTCAATGATCTGCAACCAGCTTTACCTGGCCAGTAACTTCGAATAAGTAACACCAACCGCAGTTTGATAGCACCAAGGATGGACATTGCCTGGTTTTAGTTTCTGCCGCTCACACACATCGATATGCAAGATCAACAGCATAGTCCCCACGGGCGTTGCGCAAAAGTGAGTTGTGCTGATGCGCCAGCATACCATGTCTTATCGTTATCGCATCAGTAGCGCTTCGCAAGCTCCCGAGCTCCATCTCAACTCCACAGATCCATCGTAGCTTCCGTCCACGTCTCCTTAGACGTCGTGCCGCAGAGATGCCGACCTCGATGCCCGCTCCCTCGATTCGAATACCAATGGAGCTTCTGACTCCAACTGCCTTCTCGCAATTCGGTACTGTCATCGAGAACCCAACAACATCACCGTCAGCGCAGCTGCCCATCCCCAACCGCATACCACCACCCGACGCGGTCGCGGCCAACCAGGGCTCGGCTACCAAGTACCTCGATGTCACGCACATGTCGAACCTGTATGGCCTTGCGCCGAGCAAGAAACCTGCCAAGGCGGTGATGAACATGTTTGTCTGTTCCCCACGGAACCTCCGGCCACACGAGCCGAGCATGAGCATGCCCAGCTCCTGGGGTGACTTGGACTTGGATGAGGACGAGGAAGGATGCGAAGACTTCCAAAGGCAGCTGTTGGACGTTGCCATTCTCGAAAGGCATCCCTTCACCACACAAACGTTTATACCCATGGGCCTGTCGCAGCAGGAAAGACACACCCAGTACCTTGTCATAGTTGCTCCTACTCTACCGGCAAGTGCTTCAAGGCGTCGTACGGGTAGGGCGCCGCCATATCCTACACCGCACATTGAACGGAAACGAAGCGTTATGGACATCTTTGCGCGAGCGAGACCAAGCCCATATTCAAACGAAACCGCGCCTTCTCAGAGCCAGTTCTCACGACTTCATCCGTCAGCACGTCCAAAGGGTCCGGGCTTGCCAGACCTCAAGAATCTCCGTGCCTTCGTGGCAAATGGAAGTCAAGCAGTGACATATGGGGCTGGGACATGGCATGCGCCGATGATCGTAGTCGGAGACCGACCAATTGACTTTGTGGTTGTACAATTTGCGAACGAAGTTGGCAATGAAGACTGTCAGGAGATAGTACTGAAGTCGGATGAAACCGCTTCGGAGGGTGTTGTAGTCGTTATCGATACTGATGCATCAGGTGCTGTACAGGTCAAGGCTGGTGTAGGCTCTGTGAAGGCAAAGCTATGATGCTGATGGGTAGTGTCGTTTCTGATTCCATGAATTCCGCTGGACTGTCCCGCACTTGTCGCACTTTATCTTGCCTTGTGATTTATGTGTAAATGAGAACTGATAACCGTTGAAGATCACGGACGCCTTGCGAGCCACGGCTTTACATGTGAGCAACTAGCTCTCATGTCTTGGAAAACTCATCGAACTTAGCGACAACTTCACAAGTGAACGGCTAGTAGTCCTTGCTGGAACGATGGCATGGGTGGTACAGGCCTCGCTTGTTTTCCCTAATCAAAATCATAGGGCCTCCCGCCATCCCTGTCGTAGCTCAAGTTGCAGGAACCGATAGGATAAGTAGAATCTGCTTTACCTGCCACGGTTTCCTTGTGCTCGTCACCTATGGACCTCCGTCAGTGTGACCAGAAACAATAGTGTCACAACATCCTCTAGTACCTGAGAGGTACCCCACGTTCCCAAATGGAAGAAGCAGACCTTGTAATCGTAGGCGCTGGTATTTACGGTCTCACCACTGCTCACACATACCACCGCCTACACCCCACAGCCACAATCCTTATCCTCGACTCTGCCTCGTGCATCGGCGGGCCATGGGCACCGCATCGCGTTTTTCCGGGTCTTCGGACTAACAATTTGTGGGGCATGTACGAACATCCTGACTTCCCTATGGAAGAGAAGAGGTTTATGGTGAAAAGGGGAGAGCATATACCTGCCGCGAAGATGTTCGACTACCTTTGTGCATTCACGAAATGGGCCGACATAGAGAAGTTCTTCAGGGGCCAAACGACTATTGATGTCATCGAGAAGGATAAAGATGGGGGCGGTTGGGTGCTGCGTTGTGCATCGACTATGCTAGAGAAGAAGGGTGTTGAGATCAAGGCGAAGAAACTGGTTATCGCGGTAGGCACTACGAACAAGCCGCTACTACCGCATTATGAAACGTCGACAAAGTTTCGACCTTTGGTGATCCATACTGCAGACTTCCCGGAACATCACTCGGTCATCGCGGAGCCGGGAAAACATACCGTCATTGTAGGATCTGGAAAGTCTGCATGGGACGTTGCATACGCATGCGCTAGCCAGCCTTCAGCGACAGCAACCTTACTTATACGTCCCGACGGTAACGGTCCTGTATGGATGACACCTAGTCACGTCACGCCTTTGGGTTTGTGGCTAGAGAAATTAGTTCATACACGCTTCTTTGGCTTCATGTCTCCTTGCCCGTGGGCACCGACGACGGGCATTGAAGGCTGGTTACGCTCCTTCTTCCATCGCACGTGGCTCGGAAGAAAATTAGGTAAGTTGTGATTGTTTGGAATGCATGAGAGAATAACGCTAATTTGGTGTCTTCACCACTGCAGTGGGTGCTTTCTGGAACATACTTGGGGAAGACGCTATCGCGCTGAATGGGATGGATAAGCATCCTGAGACGAAGAAGTTACGGCCGTGGAGAGGCGCTTTTGAAGTTGGCAATGCACTGTCAATTCATAACTATCCAAACAGCTTCTTTGAGATGGTTAAAGAAGGGAAGATCAAAGTCATCATAGACGATATTGCCAGTCTGTATGGGGAACAACAGGTTATACTGAAATCGGGACAGGTGTTGGAGACGGACGCAGTCGTATACGCGACAGGATGGCAGAAGGGATACACGTTTCGTTTCGAACCTAGAGAGCTGGAGAAAGAGCTGGGCTTGCCAACGACATCACCACCAACACCCGAGGAAGCAGCTCTCATACAACGGTCAGAAGAGACTCTATACACCGAATTCCCTTACCTCAGAGAGAGGGACACAAGTCGCGTCTACCACCCCAACCACTCCCTTCGCTATACCCAACAGCCAACTACAGATACGCAGCCTTACCGCCTGCACCGCTTTATGGTACCTCCGAAAGCCATAGCAAATCGCAACATCGCCTTCGCAGGCGCAGTGCATTGTCTCGGCACTTTCCCCAACGCGTACATTCAAAGTCTCTGGATCACCGCCTACCTTGACGGTACCCTGTCTATTCCCTCCTCGCCCACCCAGACACTTGAAGAGACATACCGTAATACACAATACTGTGTACTAAGGGGCGCAATGAGCTATGGGCATACATTGCCTGACCTTGTCTTTGATACTCTGCCCTACTTCGACACGTTATTAAAAGACATGGGTTTGCAAGAGCGTCGTAAGGGTGGAGGCGTAAGGGAGTGCGTGAGTAGCTATGGTCCGGAAGACTATCGGGGATTGCTGGAAGATGTTGAGATAAGGATGAGAATAGTGAGGGGCTTCCTAAAGTAGTATGATGTGTCGACAGAGAAGTCAAGAGACCAAGTGAGCTACTGAGAGTGGTAAGTAGTAAGTAGAGAAATAAATCCGATGTATACATTAGTCCAGAATTTGATGATCGAGCAAACCCAACTTGAAGCCGAAGGGCTTCACAGCACTACACTAGACTTATACAGCCATCTTAGCTAAATCATTCTATCGTCCCTCTCCTGTAGTATGCGCATAACCTAAATATGAGAGTTGGAAGTCAGGGTTTGTCTTACATACAGTTCGTAGCGGGACATTACTGACCATCCAATGAACCAAGTCTCTCGCCGCAGTCGCATCTTCCAAGCTATCGTGGCCTTTGTTGCCTTTGGTCTGGATATCAGTGGCGAGATACTTCTTCAGCAATGTCTTCAAAGCTAAGTCGCCTGTACCCTTGGCCTTTTTCTTTTTGGGTACACCATCAGTGGCGGTAGTTGAGTTCCCTACCATCTGGCTGTTGGTCGTCAGGGAAGACTCATGACCATCAGCTAGCCCTGCGATCTCTGGAAGGAATTCCTCTATTCTTCTCGCCGCTGCTTCACTCGCTTTCTTTTCTCGCGCTTCGATTGCCTTCTTCTCCTCGATGATTTTATGCTCTACCACGTAGGAGTCTACCACCCGTGGGTGAATCAACTTCAATGCCTTCAGATCGTTGTGAACACTATGTCCTACGAGGACTGTGTCAGGCCCTACGAATTTCCACAGCAGTCTTCTTGCCCCAGACTTCCCCTTCAGCGTGGTCTTCTTTCTCACAGCCTCATTCATTTGATCCCAAGTGACACCCGACCACTTGGTATTGAGATGCAGCATTGGCTGATCCGGCTTCACCAGGTTGTTAATCAGCACTTCGCCGGTCAAATAATCGATGGCACTTAAACGAATAAGCTCGGAATCTCCGTTTCTAGCTGTGCCCATCTCGCAGTCGATTGCGACGGCAAATTTGACGGAAGTAGCACGGTCCGGATGAGAACGAGGAGTTTCATGGATTTGATGCAAGCGATCGAGCTCACCTGGTCGGTATTCGCGCATCTTGTGAACACTGGTACCGTTGCATGGCGTAGCTTTAGAAACGGGCTCTCCACAACACATCCAGCACTAATGAATTTAGTTCCGTAGCTCAAAGCAAGTGTCGTGTTGGATTCACCTTCGTGGTGCGGTCAACTGCTGCTGAGTGGTAACGGCATGGTACTGTGGAGGGCTGAACGTCGGTTTGACCATCCTCATAATATATGAGCATTGTAGGCCATGTCCTGACATGCATATCCGCTGAAGTTGTTTGTTGGTCACGGTCGAGCGAAGTTTTTTTGAGACCCTTTGTGAGCTGTTGTATAGCTACAAGAGAGTTAGAAACGCTGTAGAGATCCACGTGCACATTCCAAATGCTAATGCTTCTCCCTACTTTGGTTGCAGTTACTGCATCTTCGTTTCTCATGAATTTCCGCGTCTGTCAGGTGTTGGAATCGATAGCCATGTTTTTGCAGGACAGATGCGGGTTCTAGGAGGCTTCGAAATATGTCGAGGTAGGCACCACTAGGCGGTAGTTCGAGCGCTGAGGGTGCTGGGCCCTCTGGTGGCTCGGGGAGGGGAGGATATGGCACTGTATTGGCACGGAGATACGCCATAGTGCTAGAGGGTTATGGCTGTCTCCGATCACAATGTTTGTAAAATCCACAGCGTGTGCAAGCTAACGATGCTGACGGTGACAACGAAGGGTTCACGTGATGGCAAAGTGGGGATGGGGATTTGGATGGCGCGTTGACCAGGGTAGTCGCGCTAGAGTCGCGTCGCGTCGCGTTTTCTAGCTGACTTCAATACGTCACTCCCAGCTGACGGCATGCGTATAGTATGGCTGCTCACCTGGGAGTGTCATCAGGTAGACCCTGCAAGATTGGGAATATACGAGCACTTCGTTCATCTAATCTCACATTTAAATCTTCATGCCATCCAGCGCGGCCTCTAGATCAATGATCTCCTTCCCCTTACCACCGCTGGTGCTTTTCCTCTCCCTGTACTCCTTAGCCACGGCCTCCATCACCTTTCCCATCTGGGCGTCCTTGCCCTCGGCTTCCAGCTCCTTTTTCACACGTGCAAAGTTGGCTTTGACGAAAACCTGGTATTCACTCTTTTCCCTCTTACCATCTTTGCCTACAGTAACACCGGCTCCGACTCTGGGTGTGGGTTTGGTCTGCGCGAGCTTTCCCTTGCACTTGCCGCAAGAGTGGCGGGCTGGATCGACCGATTTGGAGTGACGCTTGAACTCGTAACCGCAAGATATACATTCCCAAACGTACTTGTAGTCTATTTGGTACGAGTGTTTGGTGGTGACTTCAACGCCCTTGTTGGCGAAGGCGACAGTAGCTTTGCGGCCCCAAGATTTGAACTCTGCTCCGTGGGGGTTATTACGTACTTCGCTGATCATGAATGTCGTCAAATGACAGAACTCGTGCGCGAGTACGTTGTAGAGTCTCTCCTCATCGTCGATGACTTTCTCAGCGAGTTCAATGGAGCAGTGGTGTCGTATCTCTACGCGCGTATCTGTGGGGAGGGTCCCGGTTCGGATTCGTATCTGCTCTCTACGCCAATTTGCGCGACCGGCTGTTGTTTTGAGTGTCTTGGACCAGACGAGCTTGATGCCGCCTGTAGGCTTCGAGAGCTCGTGGATACGGCCTGAGGAGATAGTGGTGTCGAGCTCGACGAGGAAAGCTTCAGCTATGGCGTGCTTGCGTTCAGCGAAGGCTTTGCGTTGTTCGCGGATTTGCTTGACATTCGAGGCTGGTTGAATCTCTGGCAGTCTCCCTTTGGCTGGTTTGCGATCTGTAGGCTTCTTTTTGGGGCTCTCTATGGGGATTTCGTAACCCTCATCACTGCTGTCTTCAAGAGCCACACCTTCCATCATCTTGACGATGTCTTCCCGCCATTTTTGCTTCTTAGGCGACACGAGCGTTTTGGCTGGTGAGTGACGGTCGGTCCACTCATTCACAGCTGCAGGATTCCAGAATGCGTCAAGACTTGGTCTTCCATCTATATCATTGGCCTTGGGAATGGTCGGCTTCCTTTTCGAAGGCGAGACAAGTCTAGTTGGGCTGGGAGGAGCTAGTGGAGGTGTCGCTGGTCGTGAGATGGGTGGAGCTTTGCAGGGCGAGCGTTGTTTAGTAGGTGTTGGGGAGTATGTCAGAATTGGAAGGGGGCCATTTGACGCTGAGCTGGTAGGACGAGAGGAAGCTGCGAAGGAACTCGATCGTACATGAGTGCGTTCAGGGAGTGCAAAAGATGCCGGAGCCTCTGGTGAATCTGTGAGATCGACAACCTCTTGTGCCCAATTTGACATCGAACTATGGCCCTTTGTATTTGGCGGTCGCATGGAATTCAGATCGGCTGAAGGTTGAGGAGACGTTTTTACTGGCTTGAGATCGGGAATCTTGAACACCGGTTGTTGAGACTGCTTGAGAGGCTCTGGTGCGCTCAGCTCACTCTCATCCTCCTCGCTGTCAGACACTATACGTCGTGCGCGCGGTTGTCGCTGATTCTTTCTTGACTTTACAACAGGCTCATCATCTTCGTCTTCCTCGCTAATATCTGCCACTGGCTCGGCAGCCTCGTCTTGTGTCGCGGCTTCCTCATCGCCACACCACAGACTTGTCTCTTCCTCTTCCTCAGTCTCGTCTTTCAGTGTTTCCTCTCTACCCTCCTGTTCCCTGTTGCGTGACCGTTGAGCTGCCTCTTGTGCTTCTTGCTCCCCTACAACATTTATCTTGCCCTTCTGCGCCTGCTTGTTCACCACGCTTCTTGCCAGGCTTTTGGCATACAGAAGTCCATTCCTCTTTCCAACATCTGTGTCTGTTGTCCCACTACGTACTCTTCGCTCTCTTTGTTTCTTCTCCGGACTTGCTAGACTTTCATCGCTAAGCTTGCGGAGCAGTCGACTGTTGCTCTCGACCGGTCGCAGTACACGTTGCTTTCGCGGGGTAAGCGCATCCCTGGGCGTCGCTGCCTTCGGTATGCGAAACGAATGCTCTGTGTCTTGTGATATGCTAGTATCCCGCGCTATGCGCCTCGAGGTCTTGGGAACCAATATGGAGGTGTCGTCTTCTTGCGATGACGCGTATCGAAGTGTGGCCTTCCGCGAACTTGATCGGCTTGTTCTCGTCTCGGACGGTGTCATGAAAATAGTCGGTTCGTTCGGACTCGGTTTGCGTAGACGCGCCATATTCGCGAAATTTGGTATAAAATAGTATAATGTGTAAGGATATTCAAGCCGTCGTGCGTGCGATTGGTACCAAGAATGTTGTTCGCACAAGGATACTTAGACGTTGGAAGTATTGGCCAAGCATGTTTGTTATCGGCCGTTGTCCCGGCGACTAGCGGGAACGGCGCCGGGATCCACCTCGCACGTTCTCAGTGCGACGCACGTTTTACTGTGCTTTGGTCCGAGCACACAATGGTACTTGATATCTGAGGTATACGACGATATCCACGAAACAGAACATACTCTGGACGTATGCATCATCTTCTGTCGCTAGATAGTATACCAGGAACTTCACCGAATACCCCTACGATACCTTTTGTCTTGGGTTAAACTTGAGAAATCGAGCTCCATAGCCACCTCAACCATCATCCACAATCACGTCAGAACATGTCCCATTGGTAACAAGGAAAAATCAGTCATACATTGCATGCTAACCATCACAAATACAAGCAAACCCAACCACATTGAGCTCGATGGACCGACATGAAAGCTGCACTACTGCGCCCATTTACGGGTGTCCAGCTCCGTCTGATCATCTGTTCGATCCACCCCAGACGTGAATCTCCTCATCCCCATTCGTGAAGCATCTGCGGGGTATTCATCCTTCTGTATTTACATCCCCAGTGGTGATTGTTCTCATCCGTTCTCTATCATGAGCATTTACTGCTTAGCGTTCTTGGCCATGGTGTTGAGAGCGCTGCCGTTCTTGAACCATTCGATCTGGCCCTCGTTGAAAGTGTGGGAAAGCGGGATCTGGAACTCCTTGCTGCCATCGGCGGGGTGGACAGTCATGGTCAAAGGCTTGCCAGGGGCGAGCTCAGTGGAGGCCAAGTCGACACGGTCGTTAGGGCCGATCTTGTCGTAGTCGGCAGGGTCGGAGAAGGTGAGGGGAAGCATACCCTGCTTCTTCAAGTTGGTCTCGTGGATACGGGCGAAAGAGCGAGTGATGATGGCCGCGCCGCCCAAGTGCCTGGGCTCGAGCGCAGCGTGCTCACGGGAAGAACCCTCGCCGTAGTTCCAGTCTAATAACGTTAGCCAAGATGCAACTTATTGGTGCAGTAGAATTCTCTTACCTCCAATGACAACCCACGGGACGCCGTTCTTCTTGTAGTCACGGGCAACATCGGGGACGGCACCGTACTCGCCGTTGAGAGCGTTCTTGACCTTGTTGGCCTCGCCGTTCTCAGCGTTGATGGCACCAATCAACATGTTGTTGGAGATGTTGTCCAAGTGTCCACGGTACTTCAACCAGGGACCAGCCATGGAGATGTGGTCGGTGGTGGTCTGCAGATAAGTCAGTATGTGTTATGTATTTCGTGGAGGCTGGGCAAAATACCTTTCCTTGGCACTTGATGAGGATGGGAAGGTCCTTAGCATCCTTACCATCCCAGGCCGAGAAGGGAGAGAGGAGCTGAAGACGGTCGGAGGTAGGGGAGACAGCGACGGAGACAGATGCGCGGTCCTCAGGGGGAGCCTGGTAAGTGTCCTGGCCGGGGTCGTAGCCGTTGGTAGGAAGTCCGAGACCAGTAGGCTCCTTGAGCTTGAACTTGGAACCATCCGCCGCGGTCAGTTCGTCTTTGAGCGGGTTAAAGTCCAAGCGTCCTGCGATGGTCATGGCCACGACAAGGTCGGGAGAGGTGACGAAGGAGTGGGTGGCGGGGTTGGCGTCATTACGTCCAGTAAAGTTGCGGTTGTAAGACGAGATGATCGAGTTGGCCTCGCCCTTCTTTACATCTTTTCTGTCCCATTGACCTGGCAGAGATGTTAGCATGAGACCTATAAGTGCATTAATCTGAAAGTGCTGGCTGGAGGTATTCAAAGACTTTTGAGTTGTCAAGAGACAACAGAGAACGCCGCGAATACCTCCAGGCTACCTCGTCAGGGAAGAGAGAAGTTGAGTATGAAGCAGCAGCCTGGAGGTACTCGGACACTCTTGAGCTGTCGAGAGACGACAGAAAAGACCGCGAATAACTCCAGGCTGACTCGTTAGGGAAGGGAGAACTCACCAATGCAGGGACCGCATGCGTTAGCAAGGACCATACCGCCAAATTCCTCGAAAGTCTTGAGCTGACCATCACGCTCGATGGTGGCGCGAATCTGCTCGGAACCAGGGGTAACAGTGAAGAGAGACTTGGCCTTGATGCCGTGGGACATGGCGTCCTCAGCAATAGAGGCGGCGCGGGTCATATCCTCGTAAGAGGAGTTGGTGCAAGAACCGATAAGACCAACCTTGAGCTCCTCAGGCCACTTGTTGGCCTTGACAGCCTCCTTGAACTTGCTAATAGGAGTGGCTAGATCGGGAGTGAAGGGACCGTTGATGTGGGGCTCGAGCTCGTCAAGGTTGATCTCAATGAGCTCGTCGTACTCGGCACCCTCGTCCTCACGGAGCTGGGCAGCGTACTCGCGGGAGAAGTCACCAATGTCGCGGCGCTTGGTGGCGGCAAGGTAGTCGTACATGCGGTCGTTGAAGGGGAAGACGGAGGTGGTGGCACCAATCTCAGCACCCATGTTGCAGATGGTGGCCATACCAGTGCAAGACAGGCTCTCGGTACCGGGACCGTGGTATTCGACGATAGCACCGGTTCCACCCTTAACAGTGAGGATACCAGCGACCTTGAGGATGATGTCTATAGACTGTGTTAGCGTGATTGCCCCGCTTTCGAAAACCAATATTTCAAGAACATACCCTTGGGAGCAGTCCAGCCGGAGAGCTTGCCAGTAAGCTTAACACCAATAACCTTAGGAGCCTTCAGTTCCCAGGGAAGACCAGCCATGACATCGACAGCGTCGGCACCACCAACACCAATGGCGGCCATACCGAGACCACCAGCGTTGGGAGTGTGCGAGTCAGTACCGATGAGGAGAGCACCAGGGAAAGCGTAGTTCTCAAGCACGATCTGGTGAATGATACCAGAGCCGGGCTTCCAGAAACCGATGTTGTACTTTGCGCAAGAGGTGGACAAGAAGTTGTAAACCTCCTTGTTGATCTCGTTGGCGCGCGCCAAATCCTTCTCACCACCAACCTGGGCCTCGATAAGATGGTCGCAGTGGACGGTGGTAGGAGTGGCAACGGAGGGCAGACCAGCTGACATGAACTGAAGAATAGCCATCTGGGCAGTGGCATCCTGGCAGGCTACACGGTCGGGACGGAGCTTGAGGTAGCTGGAGCCGCGCTCAATCTCTTGACCGTGGGGGTCGTCCAAGTGGGAGTAGAGGATCTTCTCGGCAAAGGTAAGCGGGCGGTTCAAGCGGCCGCGAACAATCTGGAGGTTCTCGTTCATCTTCTGGTAGTTGATGTAGTGGCCCTTCTCCCAGTTGGTCATCTCGACCTTGCGAGAGAGGGGAGCATCGCTGACGGTGGCCAATTGCCTGCGCGAAGCAAGGCTCTGGCCCAGGCGGCCGAGCCTCGAGAACTTCTGCATGGTGAGGATTAGGGGAGGGTGGTGTGGAGAGAAGAGTGATGGAGGAAGCGGAGGAAAAGAACGTCAGAAGCTGGCTCAAGTTGGGCGATAACTAATGAGGATCACGAGGTGTGTGATTGGCTCGTCTAGCCCCAGCTGCGTGCGGAATACCTCGGCGCCTGAAACCAGAAACAGGTCGGCTGCGCAGTCCCGTTGGCCCGCTTCACGTGCAAGCGCGGTGTAATGGGGACGCAATTATGGAGAGTGCAATTGTCTTGTGTGCGACGGGGGCCCAGCTGGTATTTCACGTCTTGGGGGCTGTCGAGACGGGTGCTTGAGAGCTATGGGTGTTCACTTCACTCAGACGTCATAGCCGCCAGCCGTTCACCGACCCCGCGCTCATTCCTTTTGGAGGTGATTGGCGTTCTGCGATAGCACAGTTGCCCAAGAGCGCCCCGGAGGTCTGCGCTCCCTTTTCCGACCCAACAATTGTGTGCCGAGTCAGCATGTAGGCCTGCAGACATGGCAAATTTCGGGTTCTGGAGCAACAGTAGCATCTACCGCAGCCTGATTCGACCTAGCTCCACAAGTCTTTTTGACCTGCAGACCCTGCACGGACCCCATCTCCACACTGCAACTTTCTCTATAGCCGACCATCACGATTTCACACGGATAACCGACGGCCGCGGATACTGCCCACCATGCCTGCCATACGCGGACAAGACTCCAAGAAGAAGACACGTAGACATACGCGCGATCTCGACCAGATCCACGCCGACTTGCGCGACGAGAAGCATCTTGCCGAATTCAAGGATGCGAAGCCCATAGAAGATTTGCCTGGCCTGGGGCAATGGTACTGCAAGGAGTGCGCAAAGTTTTTTGAGAGCGACGGCAACTTTGCTGCGCATCAAAAGGGCAAGGTCCACAAACGGAGGTAAGAATATCGTCTTTGCGATTATGAGAACGGCGCTGATGGGTTTCTAGGGTCAAGCAACTTCGCGAAGAACCATACTCCCAGAAAGAAGCAGAGGCAGCGATTGGCCTTACCACCAACAACGGAACGCGCACCACGGCTGCGACAGCCCCGATGGAAGTCGACCAGGTTGCAGCATCAGGTTGAGTGCTGCGACAACGTACGTCTTCGTCAACTGGAATTAGACTTCTTTGGTGGATGGTCACAAGACACGGTGGTCTGGGGAAAGAATGACCAACACATATCTAGAGCTGGCTGAGACGGCAACAAACCGCTAGCTACTCAAGAGGATGATAAGGTCTGGGAGAAGAAACATGCATTGCACGGCGTTCAAAATTGGGATATGGAACATTTAGAAGGGCCATAAAGCTCAAACGATACCCTACATTTCAGGTCGAAACACTCAAGTTCTCACAAATACTACCATATCTTGTTCGTGACCACTGTGCAATGCTATCAAGATCAAAAATATTCTCTTGCAGCTGTAATATGCCCATGTTGTAGAACTGCAACCTCGAATTAAATTCATGTACAGTCAGAGAACGGCTCTGCAAACAAAATACTTAATAGCAAACTCATCAAGCTCCAGTGCTGTTTCGCTGCTGTAAAGAATGTCACAGGTAGCCATTTTGGTGCTGCCTGATGTTGCCTGGTGGCTACCTACGTGCCTTCGCCATCACCAACATCATAGTCGCAACATAAGTACCACACCAAGTTCTGCACATAGTACAACAAACAGCAGCCACTTCTCTGTAGCATCAGAGTACACTATGGCATTCACAAACACCCCTCTCTACGGTGGCGCAATAACCCTCGATCTCCCCTCCAACTTCGCCGACGCATCGTAAGTTCTTCTCTTATCCTGCGTGCCCCCACATCCCGCGCCTTCCCTTTGCATCGTCATCAACCCCACGCCCAATGTTTACAACCGTCCAATACACAACCCCCCTCGAGAATGATACGGCAGACTCCGGGCTTTCATGCTAACGATGTAACTCAACAGGCAGATCCGCCAGATCCCTGACCACCAAGAAGTCTACCTCGACAGCAACGGCTATTCTAGTATCGTCGTCGAGATACTAGAGTATGTCGAAAAGAGCAATGATGAAGAAGCTTTGCAGTATCATTTTGGCGATCTAGTCGAAGATACCGGCGACCAGACTACGATCATCTCGCAAGACCGTGCTGCGATGAAATCGTTGCCGTACGTAGTGTCTGACATCTTCAGAAAAAGGACCAAAGCGAGGGCACAATTAAATGAGAAGCCCTGGTATATATACATGGCTGACTGAGATTGTAGGAACAACTCAGTCTTGACATTGACATTCATCCAAACCCCACCAACACCCAACCCACACCCCAATCGGAAGACTCCCGAGTTCACATATATTCACCTCATTCTTCTTCGCCTCAAAGAGCAAGGTACCGATGTAAGTAGCATTCCTTTCACCCAAACCTCCGTATGATCACCTCTTACTCAGCACTGTTGACAACCCTACTTCATCATTGCTAATGTACCTTTGAAGATTATGATCTCAATCAACATTCCGCACTACCCGGGCGAGTTCACTCCAGCAGAGCAGCAAGGTGACGAGACGCCATTGATGAAGGATAGTAAAGCGGTGAGAGAGAGGGTATTGGAGAGCTTCAAGGTGAAGGAGTGGGGACTCTTTGAAGGCTAAGGTCAAGACAAGAGATGTCATGAGGATATGCCTTTAATGAAAACAGGTGTCAAACGGATAAGAGAGAGAGTCGATGCTGGAGATGAGTTGAATCATAGGACAGAAGAAAGATTTGGAAACGACCGGAACGTGTAGGGAGTGATGCAAGGAGAAAGGTAAATATGTATACGGGTCAACATTCGAAAAGATGGATAGCAGTACGTAGTCGTTAGTTTAGCAACATTCCTCATAGAGGTATCTAGAAATCACAGTCCAAGAGTATCACCGCAATCATACTGAGAGGAACGATTCGTGCTCACAAGCTTCCATTGCTGTGTTATTGCATTATCTAAAAATGCCGCTATGCTCTTGCAGCATTCCATTTCCTCGTGTGATTAACCATGCCGTCATGGCTTACGACCACGTCCATCAATATAGACAGGTCGACATCGACTGTCGATTCTTGAGGTCCAGTATATGGAGGCATCTATTAATCATCCATGCCGTAGACCACTATGTTCGAAGATTCACATGCTGCATCTGCTTACTTGTATTGACTCACACGATTCAACCTTCTTCGCATCTCCTCCCCTGCAGTAGGTGCCCGCTCATCTAAACCTGGATCGAGACTCATGCGTTGATGATCAAGTTCACCTGCGTGGCCGGCACGATTTGAAACCTGAGCTGCGAGAAACGGTGATGGCGGGAGATCAGCTAGGTTTGCAGCAGGTTGCATGCCTTGCATCAGCGCGGGATCAACAGGCAAGTCGTAACCATTGTCTTGAGAGTATTGCGGATAGATTGTGCCCTGCTGCTGTGCGGCCTCGAGTTGTAGCTGGCTATTCGGAGAATCTGACGGAGGCGGTGGTTGCGTTGGTGAAAACAAGCTCGGTGGGGTAGGTGTCAGGTTCGGCTGCGTGGCGCTTGATGAAAGGAAACTTGATCCTGATCTTGCCTCTGCACGCGCTTGGTTTTGACCCTGGCGCATAGCTGACAGGCCTTTGTTCATCTCGCTGCACTCTGGACAGTTACGAATGACCTGGCTAACAGTCTCCTTTATGCGGACCCAATGGTAGAGTTCGGCAATCGCTGCAGTAGTCTTATTGATGCCCCCATGGTGCTTGTGATGGATCTCGCGAGCAATCTCGTACTGCTGCTTAGGGTCTGCAATAACCTCCTTACCCTTCAGCCACAGCTTCTCGGGTTCGTCGCCCTCACCAGGCGTAAGCTTGTAATGAGTAGCTGCACTACGGAGACGGCTCTTCTCTGCTCGGTCAGCACCATTGGGATACTTTCCGTTCTTGAGATAGAAGCGAATCTTGTCGAAGCGCTCCTCAGACACAAACTCGTCATCTTGGCCTAGATCCCGACCGTATATGATGGCATCGACCAGCTCGCCCGGATATGACTTGAGGTTTCCACAACCCTTCACACGACCGATGCGCTTGAATCCGAGGGCGTCCCATATGCGACAGGAAGCGACGTTGGTTTCGTAAACGAGGTTGAAGACGGAGTATGTATAGCCCTGAGCAGATTAGCGCATGCTGCCTAACGTCTGTGAAGAGTCTCACAAGCTTTGGTGCCCAGTCTAGGTATGTCTCGCCCATCAAGCGACCAACACCTCGGTTTCGCGACGCATCTGTAACCAGAAATCCGCCGTTGCAGACATGGCTCGACCGTCCCGGGTAGTTGGGCTTGATATAGAAACTACCAAGACATTCCCTCTCCCAGTCGCAGCCTCTCCGTGCCATCTCGTGCAGTTCTCGGCCATCCTGGATCTCACCCAGCAGCATAATGGCACCAAAGACACCGAACCAGTATGGACCAAACGCCTCGAGGGTCAGCGGCTCAACCATGGGATAGGTATCGCCCTTCTCAATCTCGCGTCCTAATTGATCGCATAGGTATGCCAGTAATGTGAGGGGAACTTGGTTCGGCGCAGAGAAGGGGATTATCGTTGCGCTTGTCACCCGGTCGCGCAGGATTACTTGACATGGTGCAATGCCCACTGGCAGCGGGCCACCAGGCGGAGGATATGGTACGTCGCCGGAAGTCCTATATATGACCGGCGCAGTAGGGTCATCTAGCATAGCGGGCATGGTGGGCAGACTGTCCTATGAGCTGTATCTACTGAGAAATTAGTATCGCGAGAATGACATATCGAACCCCACATTGGGAGCGGCATGTCCTCGCGACGGCGCGATTCAGGCGCCATGCTGGTGAAGCACAACTTGTAGACTTGGTACATGGTGACGACGTTGGTGTAGGACTTACGGAACAATGCGTGGGTGCCTGAGAGGCCCTAGGAATGGTCAAGCAGGATGAGAGATACTGCCGTGATGTGGTGCTCGCGGTGCGTGCCCAGCGAGATCAGCAAACCCCCACTAGCGCCTTTTGGTACCAGCGAATCTCTAGCGCCATCAGCTCTACAACCGAGTAATCTGTACATAGTGTCTGACATACCGCTGCTGGAGTTGCACATGTTGGCTTCATAATAGACACTGAAGCTGTTCAAGTAGTGGCGTCCGGGCACGTCCAATAATCACCGACCTTCACCGCATCATAATAGTGGGTAGCAGATCAGTGCACAAAGGGAGCAGCAAGTGTTCGAGACAGATTTGATTACGAAGCGCTGCAATAACGCCTACGCTGCAGATGACATTTCAAAGAGACGATGACATTTCTACGAAAAACGATAGGGAAGAGCCTTTGCTGGATATCAATTGACATTTTGTAAGGAAAAAAAAACTTTCGTGTCCAATGTACATTCGAAAGGTATTATTCAAGAAAGATCCTTCATACACAAGCATTCAAATGCTTCTTTCACGACCCCATCACACACTCTCTCTACGCAACGTCTTCACCACCTTACATCTCAGAGTACAGGAAGTTACCAGACTCGTCAACGTACTCGATGGTCTGCTTGGTGACACAGTAGCCCTGCTCCTCCCAAGGCATAGATGGGTAGGGGAAGACACCATTGGAGGGGCTCTGGGGCATCGAGCCGTCGCTGCTGGGCTCGTTGTACTCATCGCCGTCTGGCAGAGGGATGTCGAGCGCGCTGGGGACGTACTTGAAGGGCTTTCCAGCAGGAAGGTGAGCAGTGACGCTCTCGAGAACCTCGTAAGGAGCGCTCAGGTCAGGAAGCTCATCGTCAGAAGCAGCAGGCTTGGCCTTGTTGCACTTGACGCTGATGTGAAGGTTGGGGATGTCGTCCGCGTTAAGCTCACCGTCAACACCAACAACCTTGTAGTAGAGGTTCTCCTTGAGGTAGGACTCAATGTGTTCGGGACGGAGCGACTCGAGCTCACCAGCAGCTTCCTTTCCTTGGAGGCAGGTAGTAAGAGGGAGAGCACCCTCAGTCATGACAGACTGGGAAGCGTTACCACCACCTTGCATCATTCCACCGAGAATACCGTAGGAACCAACGTAGTTGGGGTCCTGAGTGTAGTCGGTAGACGGGTCGTAGTCGGCATCGGCGGTGCTGTTGCTGTATGGAGAGGTACCAGTGCTGATAGGAACAACAGCAGAAGCGGTCGAGTTTGCAACTGGGTAAGGCGCAGTGGAGTTCGAAGTAGAGTTGTTGCCGGGCTTGCCAACAAAGCAGTGGACAGTGTAAGATCCCTTGAGAGCGTACTTGTCGGCGATAACGGAAAGAACAGTGTGGTAGTCACCCTCCTTGATAGGACGTCCAAGGTACTGGCCAGTCTCCGACTCGTCGTCACCACGCTTGGTAAGTGTCCTCTGACCGGCGCCGTAAAGCTGAGTAACGGCGCGAGCCACCTGCTGGTAGGAACGGTCGCTGGTCTCAGGGTAGTAGTATCCAAGGGTGCGGGTCTCCTTAACATCAACTGAGGTGAAGTAGTTACCGGCAGAGTCCTTGGTGAAGGGCTTAAGAGGAGAGTACTGGTTCTTGGGCTCACCCTGGTTCCACTGAGCCATGGGGCGCATGACGTTACCGTTGGAGACGTAGGTGTTGGGGGTGATGAGCTGGTACATGGCGAGCAGACGGTCAACATTGGTGTGGTGGAGCCAGAAGAGGGGGTCGAAAGCCGAGACATCGAGGTAGTACATGTGTCCTCCACTCTCACCACCAGCAGTGTTGTGGATGGCATCGTGAACGGATTCGAAGCTGTCAACACCGCCGCCGCTCAGGTCAGTGCGGACACCGATAGCGGAAGTGCTAGCAGCACCCCAGTTGGCCTTGCTGGAGAACAAAGCAAAGACACGGTCACGAAGAGAGACGCGCATAGCGTTGAAGCGGGCGTTCATTTCGTTGTTGTTGCTGCGGGTGGGGTTAGCAACCGGGCGACGGAGCGTCTCAGGGAAGTTGTTCCATGGGCCTCCACCCATCTCAGATGGAAGCGTGTTGCCAAAGGTGTACTTGTACAGGGGGTTGTTGATGGTGACAGTTCCCTGAGGCTTGGTCACGGTAACAGTCTGGTCACGCATCTGAGTAGGAACGGTGGCGCCACCTTGTCCTGGGTCCATGGCCCAATCCCAGTAAGGCATACGGAGAGTGGCCGCGGCGTTCCTCCATCGCTGCTGCTGGTTGGATGGGAAAGTAGCAATGACTTCCAAGACGCTCTGGTACCATGCTTGCTGCGAACTGTTAGTCTACGTTTGAGCGTTCAATCTGAGTTTCATACCTCGTAGATGGCAAGGTAAGGCCTATGCCAGGAACCGAAGAGAGCCTGCGCGTGAGGGCAGAAACCAGCCTGGTTCATGAGAGGCGTGGGGAAATTGTTCCAGGTTTGGAAAGGACGACCGTGGACACCAGAAACCTGGTAGTACGAAAGCCTGTCGTTCTTGTCCTTGGCCATGAACCTCTCCATACCCAGGAGGTACAAGTTCCACTGGTCGGCGTTGCGCGCCAAAGTACGGAGCTCGAGACGGGGCGCAGCAGTGTTGCCGCCATTGCACTGGCCGTTGGATGCAGTACCGGAGCTGCACACACCAGTGATGGTTATGAACCCTTGCTGCGACTGACGCTTGGTTAGCTCACCCTCGATCTCGTTGATGTGAGCCTCAATGGCAGAGTCTGCGTGGCGAGCAGGGTGGGCGTGGTGGTGCGAGCCATGCTGGAAAGCGACAGTGAACTGCAAAATGGACAAAAGGGCGACTAGCATAGTCATCATGCTCGCGGGCTTGCTGAAGTTGGCCATGGTGAAGAACGTAGTGGATGCTTTTTGTGTTTGGTTGAAAGACCGGATGGGCCAAGAGTCTCGAAAGAAGCCGACTCGAAGAACCCGAAGAATGAAGAACTATTAAAACCGATGCTAAAGAGCGGAACGACCTTTGGATCAAGCCCAGAAGGTCTGGAAAGAAAACGTATGCTGTAGAAACCTCGACGTCAAAGAACGAGGAATCAGAGATGCGGCGTAACCGTAGCAGGGGCGGGCACGCGGCAGGGTCATATATCGAGGTATGCTATTCCTAGTCCATGCTCAACTTGGTCTAAACTCATGCTGTTGGTCGCCTTTTCGGACACGAGGCGGTTGAGCCTGGACCGGGGGGGTATATCGTATTCGTGGCGGCGTCGATAGTGACGGGGCACTATTGGGTGGAAGATGGGATCAGTGGGGAGGTGAAGCGCCCCTGTTGGTCCCGAAACGTCTAAGGACGACTGATCCGCGCCGCCTTCCCCTGACTTAGCTAGATACGGACAAGAGCTTGCGCGCAGGGGCCGTTGAAGGCTGATGATTTGGGAGCCGACTGGCGCCGATGTGCGCCTCTCAGATGTCTCACGCTGGGGTCGCCAGATGCTGTGTCGCTACCACTGTAAATACGACGACGGACTGCCCTCCCTATCATCGTGCGACCTGTCCGCGCGACTGTGGACCAGAGCAAATACCGTGTACGCTCTCCGTACCGATGAACGAGTCGTTCCTCCGAGCGGGAAAAAGACGCATTTCGGCAGCAAAGGCCTTTCTGGGTAGCTAGCACAGCCACCTCGACGCCCCAGGCACGCTCCTACTGAGGAACCATTCGCGGTCCACAGGAGGACCGGTACTTTCACCTTCTGCATCCACTTCTCGCGCACCTTTTGATTGCGGCGTGTCTTGCGCATTCGCTTACCGGTCACATACCCACTCCATGCAAGGACACGCGCCATTGCGGTGCAACCTGCTGACCACGGCCTTATCAACGCATATCCTTATTTTGCCCCGCCGCTCATCGATTATGTGAGGAAGGTCTGCTACTATGCACGTTATGCGTTCTTTGCCCAGCAAAAGAGCGTCTTCGCCCTATTGCCCTTCTCGGCTGCTCGCTTGTTGGCCAACCTTGATGCAGGTACACACCAGGCCGTGTTTCACCAGGCCATGGATCACCACCCACATGTCAAGCACCTGAGTCGACACCGTTGTTTCAACCCTCCTATTTCCGCATATCGCAAGTGCTTGAGTCGACTCAAGCTTTTCATCTGTGGAGATGGTTTATCGATATCGTCCCTCAACAAGTGCTGTTCCTGTGGAGTGACGCCCAAGGACCTAGGTGGCGGGTTTATTAGAATCTAGAAGTCTATCTGGCTGCGAGTTTGGTCGGCTCGGTCGGTGCGCTGCATGCCCAGGTTTTGCAGCGGCGCGGCAATACGCATGTGCCTATATTCACAGACCCGCGGTAAGATGCGAGGATTGACCCTCTCCACACGCGAGCGTCAGATCTGCCACGAGCCCTGGAGGGTCGCCGAGAATAAGCGGCTCGAGGCAACGCGCAATTCAATCCACTTCGTTTCTTGTGACGACATCGTTTCCCTTGGTAAGAAAACCGCTTTCTATTTTTATTCGCTTATCCTCAAATGCCGAGGGTTGATAGCTGGGGCTTTGGAACGTGACGTTCTCACGTACACAACCTTGAAGATCATATTTCTCAATGTCTCGAACCGTGGCCTGCGTCGCAGTCAACGAAGCATAATTATGGCGCGGCCCATGTTGGCAAACGGCGTAGCGTTTCGTGAAAATGAAGGAGCGCCGACTAGGATGGATTCATACAGCAGCGGCGCCAGCTGGCAACATCACCAGCCTGACCTGTAAATGTATGATTGCGCTCTTCCAACGGCGATGTTTGATTGGGAGGTCAACTGCAAAACGAAACAAGCAGTCTATAGGAAGCTATTGTCCCAACGCAGTCGTCATCGATACTCGTATCGAGGACCCGCAAGAAGTACCACGAAAGCACCGAAAGGACAGCGAACAACGACCTGACGGACAGGGTACTCGCCGCAGCCTCCGATCCAAATCAATCAACAAAGTAGATCTCTATTTAAGACGGACAATGAGCACGATATCGAGAGTATGCCGAAAGCACAATCACTGAAGCCAAATCTCCAGTCATGAACCCGACAACTTCTTTCTTTGAGCTCTTGAACGACTATCTCTAAACCACCTCAGCTAGCCTGACTATGCACAAAGACTTTGTTTGCAAAGATTGTTTGATCTGATTAGTAAATGTAGGCGATAGAGCATACGAGTAAGATAGGCTTCAATGATACCCACGACCTGAAAATAAAAAACTCTTCGTACATCACTCTATGCATTTCATATGCAGCGTCATGTCCAAATGTTCTTAGCCGTACGATAATCCGCGTCCACCCCTACTCAGAATGCTACGAAGAGATCGGCGAGCAAGCCCACCAAGTACGCAAGAAAAGCGGCCCAGCATGTGAAAACCTTGCAAACAGTCCTACCAGCATAAGTGACAATGTACGAAGTGCATGTGAAACATACACTGACCTCGTACATCCATATTTAGAGTCACCAACTATTGCCATGTTTGTAGAGAATGTTAGATTATGGTCCGAATGCAAGAAGATCGTACATCCAGACAAGGGAGTTGAGACAACTCTCAACTATAGTCGTGGTTACTGGTAGAAAGAATGAGTTTGGCGAAAACAGAAGTACGCCATGCGGACCATAGAGTTGGGTGGGCATCAAGCTTCTCTCTGCAACCTATCGAAGAAGATTTTCATGTCATTGTTAACATTCAGTGTCGCAGTGCGCCTGGTTAATATATGGCACTGTGATTCGTCGACACCCCCTACTTAACGGCATAGCACAAGTCATGTTCATGTTGTCAAGTGAAAAGGGAAAGGAGTACATAAAATATCATATTGAAATCCGCGCGTTACGCTTCAAAAACATAAAATTGGCAGAAAACAAAGAAAGTGGGTATATGTTGTCTAAGACAAGCGACGATACAGTCAAACCTCATAGCATATAACCGATATACTCTTTTACAGATCAAAATCCATTCGTCATCGTCATCAATTCCCGCCTCAATCCTCCCTGATATACGCACACTACTGGAAAGCTCCCCTAATCTTAGCATAAAGCTCTGTATCCAGGAAATTGTAATTCGGATCGCTGAAACAGAAAGGCGCTCGTAGGAGCGTTTCAGCCGTAGGACGCTCCATGGGATCAATAGTGAAGCAGTCGTACATGAAACTCAGTCCCTCTACTCCAATCACCCTGGACACATCTTCGGGGATGGGAGGAGCCTGGTTCAAGCTACCGAGCTTGTAAATGGCACCAATGGCTTCTTCCTTGGACCACGGACGTTTACCAGCAAACATCTCCAGGACAACGCAACCCAGAGACCAGATGTCGACCTTGGCAGAATACCCTTGGCCCTGGGAGCGAATCACTTCGGGAGCCATCCAGAAGACGGAGCCTTGCATGCTGTTTGTCACGTCATTGCCGTAGATATTGTCGCTCTTCTTGGATATGCCAAAATCAGAGATTTTGCATGTACCGTCCAGGTCCAGCAGGATATTGTCGGCTTTGAGATCGCGATGAAGAATGCCTTCACGATGGAGGTATGAAAGGCCGAGCAGAGTCTGCCGTGTGAGTGAAGAGACAACAGACTCTTCAAATTTGCCGTGCTTGCGGATGCAAGACCCTACACTGCCACCAGAAATGTATTCGAGAAAGATAGAAATGCTGTACTCTTTGCGTTCGCATCCGAGGTACTGCACAATGTTGGGGTGGTCAAGATGCTGCATGGTATCGATCTCTTGATCCAAACTCTTCACAAGTTCTTTGATCTTGTCTTTATCGGACCCAGCGGCTTTGGCGTTGACCTCGACTTGTTTGACAGCGATAAGCTCTCCGGTGGTGATGTTCATACCAAGGTAGACGCGACCAAATGTGCCTTTGCCGATGAGTTGACCCTTCATCCATTTGAATGTTGGCTGCCGCGACGGGACACTTGGTAGATGATCTTGAGGTATCGTTTCCATGACGAGGCGCGAGCCGCGTTGAGGTCGTACTTGCTCAGTTCTGGCATTGAACATCTTCGTCGACTTTCGTCTGACAATATCGCCACCATTGCGAAGCGTAGCAACTCGCGATGGACCAGCACCAGCATGTGCCTGGCCTGGGAGTGGCCTCTTGTCGAGTGGCTGGTATTGTGATTTCACCACTTCACGAATGGATTTGGTACGGCCCAGGCCAGCGCCCGACTTTCTCATGTTTCGCTGCGCGATACTCTGCAATCCGGCACCACCACGAGTGAGGGGCTGATTGACAGGAGTGGGCTCGACCGGCGCAGGCTGGGAGTCGTTGACTGGCTCAGCGGCGCCATCCGCATCCTCTTCCTCAAGCATAGGTTGGTCGAGGTTGACATTCGGGAAGAGCTCGTCAAGGTGTTCCACGAGGGCTTCAGCTGGCGGACGGTTTGCCCAAACATCGCTAGCGAAGGATTCACGACGCGAGAACTTGTTTGTATCATTCGGGGAGTCGGTCCAGGTTGCAGATGCAGCCGACTCAGGATGGAAGTCGCTTGGCTGCGAGTCACGATCCCCAGTTGCGCTCTGCTCAGCGGACTTCTCCGTAACTTGTGCTAATGAGTTCTTTGACCGTTGTGTCTTAAGTGTAAGGTTTGGCCGTTGGCTACGGGAGTTGTTTCTAGTGATGGGTGTGTTCTTCGCAGGTGTGGGCGGACCAGCTCGTCCTGCGAGCGGCGCAGCGAATAGACCATCATCGGAATCATCATCCTCGGAATCCAAAGGTTCAAGGTTTGGTGACTTTGTAATAAACGACACTCGTGCTTCCTCAAAATCGTGAGTAGGGCCATATATAGATACCCTTGATGGCTCTCTACTCAGTGTGGACTCTGGGGCTTGCGCTGTGTGAGGGCTTCGATTCGGTGAGCGAGATCGTTCGTCTCTTAGTCGTGTCACTGCCGGGTCGGGCATTGCGAGGGTAAGGCCTGGCCTCTCATTTGACGTATCGTCTCCGAAAGCTTCCTCATAGTCAGGTATTCTGAAAGGTATATTCCCCTTGCTCATTGTGAAATCGCCGGGACTGCGAGGTGACCCACCTGGACTATTCCTGCCAGAGCCGGATCTAGCTCCGAATCCATTGTCCTGCAGTATCTGTTGCGATGGTCGAATACTCTCGGGTGAGCCTTCCTCCTTTGAAGGCGGTTGCTGACCCTTTGGTTGCGGTGCGCGGTTCGCTGCTCCAATTCCCGCACCAAGATTACCAGCACCGATGATGGCGGCAGCAATGCCTCCCAACCCACTTGCACCTTGTGGAATGGCTTTGCGCTTTTCTGACTGTGACTCGGTTGATCTTCGCTTGTCTTGACCATCGTCACTTTCAGGCCATGAGCCACGGTTCTTAGCCCTTGACAACGAATTAGCCTTCAACAGCGTGCTGGTATCGGCAGGTACCGGTGGTGGTTCTCTTAGAGGAACGAGTTGCTTTGGCTTCCCGTCGAATTGTTTCTTCACGTCCTCGTAAGGAGAGGCGCGGGGCTCATCAAAGTCAACAATGCGTTGGCTTCGATAGCTGAGGTTATCACTCGAAGTAGGGTTCAGATCAGGACTGTGTCCATTGATCTTTTGGAAACGACTCCTCAAGTATTCATCCTGTTTCCGCTTGGTTTCCTTCCGATGCTCCTCAGCAGCGGCTTCTAGCAGCTTCCGCCGTTCCTCTTCAGCCAAGTCATCACGCGGCTCCCACGCAGACTCTGCAGGCCTGTCGACCGGGTTGTTTGGCACAGGCTCAGTCTTCTCTGCCATCTTACGAAGAGCTGCACTTCTGTCGGCGACTAGCGTAGACTCTCCAGACTTTCCACCTGGGGAGTCTAGCTGGGAGTCGGCGTTGAGTCGAGAGTATGCATCTTCATCGATAGACCTGGCAGCTGCATGAGGAAGCGAAACTCCTAGTCCGGCAGAGGGAGGTACGGCTCCCTCTTGGGGTATCTTGACAAAGATCTTGAGCTCGCCAACTCGGTTTCCGTATTGCGACCGAGCCTTCAGCAACTTGGAGTCTGACAGAGGATGATCGTGCTCTTGCTGTCCGGGTAGTGTAAGATGCAACTCTACACCAGGTATATGGCTCAATCCCTGACTCAGCTCTTCACAACACACAGTCCGTAGAGATGATGCTGAGTCTACATTGGTGATGTCAATAAGGCGGTAGTTCCAGCCATCCGGTGTTACGAAAGCGTATTTACGGTCCTCTCTCCCAGATGCACGGGTGCGACCCGCTGCTCGGTTGTCAGAGTCTGTCTGAGCTGATCGTCTCGAAGGGGGCCGCTCGTTCAAAGATGTTTCGCTTGAGTTCATGCCAGACTTTCCAAAAAGGGAGCTGCTTGGATGAGTACGATGGCTTGCCGGACTGGTGGGCGAATCAAGACTGGTGTCATCAGGAGATGGGTGATTCTCCTTCTTTCGCCCACCCATGATCTTTTTGAAGAAACCTTTCTCATGGTCCTTAGCACTAGTCGGCACCTCCATATCGTATCTTGCCAATCCGGTGCCTGGCCGTGAGCCTTCGTAGCCGTTCTTCCGGTTCTCATTCCGGCTGTCAGACCGGTTCTCGAATGACCTGCCCGAGGGTGGACCGGAGCCAGTATTAGCGAACGTGGAGTTTATTGATTCGGTGCTGTTGACGCGGTTGTGAGGAGAGTAGTAGCGGGATCCGTTGTTATTCAAACCCGCGCTGAGCTGCCCCCCATTAGTAGCAAGGCGGGCTGATGATAAGGCTGGGCTTTGCTGTGGACTTGCTTGGCGATAGTTTGTCGCACCCAGAGAGGATGGCCCAAATTCCGAGGATGCGTTTGGGCTGTGCCGGACAGACTTTGGATCGAGGCCCTGGAGGACTTCTCTTGAGTAGGGACTGCGTGCCGGTCCCTCTGAAAAGTCTGGAGTCGGACCAAGGCCTGGAACTGTGAAATTGCGCTGCTGTGTAGAGATACGTCTGGGTGGATTTGTGCTGCCACCAGGCGAATGTAATAGCAACTGGCGACCAGGGCTCTCCTCGCCGTTGCCGGCTGTGGTTGGTGTCGATCCAAAATCCATGCCCCGAGTGCCAATGTAGGGTGAATTCTCGACAGTGCCCTCTGTTCCAGCGCTCGTCATGCCAGTATCAGATCGTTGCGGTGCTGCCCGAGGATTGGCGGTGGTGCCAGTCTCAACAATGGAGCGTACAAGTCTACGCAGCTTGCGGCCCTCGTCTCGCTCTCTGTTCTGGTCCCATCCAGTCCCACTTGCGGTGCATTGCTTGGCCAGCTGCGGAAAGATGACCTGATGCATCATGGCTACGTTGCCTTTGCTACCATGGCCGCGGCCAATATCCAAGAACTTTGAGCCTTCAAGACCCAATGTCCTGAATGTTTCTTGCCAGTCTCGTGAGAAATTGTTGCTCGCTAGCCAATGTTGTACACGTTCAGCGGGCCAATGCATCGAGTGGTCGTGGGGAGATATGGGCGTGGTGCCGTTGCTTTCGGAGCGGTGGTAGACGCTGCCATGGTTCTGGACCATTGGGTTCTGTAGGGTTGCGGTTGGCGGCCCAGAGGAGTCGTAAACCTGAGCTCGTTCGGTGGGTATATTGAGGTGATTGCGACTGCTGGGCGTCTGGGGAATGTTGAAGCCGTTGTTGGAGCCATATTGCACGCTTTGCACGCTCTCGAGGAGGCTGCTAGAGAAGGCCTGGGCCGACGTGTCGGTGTTGGCGGAGTAGTTGTCGTCCCTGTAGTAGGGCTCGGGATAGCCTCCTCGCGAAGTGTGCAGTGGAGGTATGCCTACGCCGGGACCAAACGACTCGCCGCCGGGGATGTATGTGGCTGACGTTAGAGGGGGTTCGCGCTCGTGCTGGATTTGTTGAGGCGGAGGCCCTGGGGGAGGGGGGATGTTGTGAGGGTAATTGCGATACTGGCCCGGGTCGTAGCCTTGCTGCTGGTACTGGGGTCTTGGGGGACCCCAGTTGTTGGAAGCATGCGGGGGCGGCGGGATGGGTATGCCCCCCAGGCTGCCGTAGTTGGTGGGCCGTGGCGGCGGCGGGGGAAGGGCAATGTGGCCGGCGGGCGTGCTCGAGGGCTGGGGCGGCGGAGGGGGGATGTATTGATGCATAGCTGGGCCGTCGAGGTACGGCTGCTGGCGGTGCGTGGTGAGTGGGTCGGCAACAGTATGCGCCCTCGCACGCGGACTCGTAGAAGGCGCGCTGGCGCCGCCGGGGGAGAAGGAGGGATATGGCGAGCCGAGATTGCTCAGGCCCAGAGGCTGGAGCGACGACGAGGGCGACGAGGTGACGCTGGGGATCTCAGGCAGCGGAAGATTGGTGTGCGGGATGCGGTTCGGGCGAGGCCCGCGACGGGCAGCAGGGTCCGAGGGATTGGAGATATTTGACGCGGAGCGCTGTCGAGGCTCTTGGGTCATGTCTTGACCACGGCACGGCGGTGGAGGCTCCTCGGATGGGTCAGAGGCCAAGGTCCGTCACATCACGACATGCCTGGGGGAGCCAGCTGCCAGACGTGGTGGGCTCCTTGGGCTCCTTTGTCGGTGTCGATGCAAGTTGCGCGGGTGGGTCCCAGGACCAAGGCGACAGGTCGAATACGGGATACGAATCGCGGAGCCGTTGGGACGAACGGGGGGTGAACGATGGAGTCTGGAGGTCAGAAACGCGGCGCCTGCGCTTGCGTCGACGAGGGCGCTTCGACGAGGGCGGATGCGCTTGGCCGTCGCAGCAAAGATGGGATGCAACCACGGCGCGGGAGATTGCGAGGGCAGCGGGGGCAGCGGCGAGGGCAGCGGCGACAACAGCAACAGCAGCAACACAACGACGAGGGGCAGCGACTGAGCGACCGAGTGCGCCGGCGTCCAGATGCTGCCTGAGGGTCTGGCGGTGGTGAGAGCTACGGCCCGCGCACGGGCCAGGCGTGAAGCCGGCACCGTGATTTGCTGGACGCGCCTCTGAACTCTTGCGCTGTCAGCCGTTGCACCCTTCTCGACCCGCCTCTTGCACGCTGTAACTTTCAATGCGCATGGATCATTACGTAGCCACCGGAGAGACACCGTCGCGAGCCCACTTGCCGTGTTTCATCTCACACGAGCACGTGGCGGTGCTGGCCTCGCACCGCCACAACTGCTGCTGCACTCAGTCGAGCCAAAGAAGCCAAAGAAGCCAGCGCGCAAGCTATCCATCGTGCCCCGTTAGTCAGGTACTGACTGGCCCGGCTATCTGCTCCCGAGCACCACCTTTGCTCGTATCAACGTAATGTCTAATTTCAATCTTCAGCTCCTTTCGCCCTCTCCGTCGCACTCACAAAACTTTGTCTTCCGCTCTAAGTCTCGGTAAATTCCTGCAAATACCATTTCCCATTTCTCGTAGTATGTTTTGGTGGGGCAAGCGGTTAGTCGACAGGGCCAACCCTCCCTCCAACCTTGGCCGCAGAGCGCACAATGTACATCTACCAGCATCACGACCAGCTGGACGTCTTGTCTTGGAGCACCTTCACTGATTGGCAAGTTTCGATATGGCGATATTTCGGCGTTTTGGTCCTGCTATAACAGTACCTCGAACGGGCCAGCTTGTTCGTTCCTGGTGTGGTCAACTTGGCCATTTTCAAGCTGGCACATTGGAGTGCACGCGACTTGCTCTTACGAGGCCTGTGCAACATCGCGGCATCTCAAGCACCCAAGCCACCCCACGCATTCATGTCCTGGGCCTAGGAAGTGTCGGCGCTTTCACAGCCCACTCGCTTGCTGAGATACCTGCAAGACCAGCGGTAAATTTACTGCTCCATCGTCCCTCTCTTGTGCAAGACTATGTGCAAAATGGAAACAGGATCCGATTGAAGACGCACCAAGGCCAGAATGTAGCTCAGACGGGCTATGACTTGGAGGTGTTGCACGGTAAAACCTGGCACTTGATGCAGGATTCGCGCACGTATGGGGCTGCTGAAATATTGCAGTCAGTAGGAACCCCAATCGATGAGAACATCGGGGACCTTATCGTGTGCGTCAAGTCTACCCAGACGGTTGCAGCCCTACGGCCTCTTCTACCCAGACTTTCGCGCGAGTCCAACGTTATGTTTCTGCAGAATGGCGCAGGCATGATCGAAGGCGCAAACACATTCCTTTGGCCTGATCCGCATGTGCGACCAAATTACGTTACGGGAGTGATATCGCACGGCATCACTCTGAACCGACCCTTCGATATCACTCACACGGGGCCTGCAGCTACATCAGTAGGACCAGTCCCTCGAGAAGATGGCGACACAGCTCAACCGCTTTCGCGGCTGCTAGACATTCTACCTCTTGCGCACCGTCTGAAATGTCAGGCTTATTCATGGCCCACTATAGTGAGTGTCCCTGTACAAGCTTCACGCGAGGCACACACTGACTTGGTACACCCACCTCCAGCTTCAGGTCCAACTAGAGAAGCTCGCCTGCAACGCGCTCAGCAACCCTATCTGTGCACTCGAAGACGCAGTGACTGCCTACATCCTCAGCATTCCAGAAACCAACATGAGACTCATGCAGGAAATCTCATCCGTCATCCTCGCTCTGCCTGAACTACAGGGTGTGGAGGGTGTGAAGGAGAGATTTTCGGCGAAATCTTTGCACCACACGGTAATGGATATCATTAAGAAGAATAGAGCAACTACGGTGAGTATGGTGTGGGACATGAGAAATAGACGAGAGACGGAAATCAGATACATCAACGGGTACTGGGCCAGACGTGGAAGGGAAGTGGGTGTAAGAACACCATTGAATGACGAGCTGGTGGAGAGAGTTCAGGAAATGACTGCAGATAAGCTGCGGGGAGCTGGGTCGTGATCTTCACGTTCTGATGTATGATTAGCAAAATTCAGACTTGGATGAATGTTGGGATTCTGCTGTGGATAGACGGGTGATGATGCAGATTGACCAAATACATGTGGATGGAGTGGTACGGCCCACGAGGCGCCCCGCTTTCAAATGTCTCGATTCCACTCTGACCAACAATCTCGTGCTTGATACAAGTTATTTCCACGCCGCGATAACAGTGTTAGTACGAAGAAAATCGTGAGCGTAAACGAAGCCTCGAGCTGCAAGCGCACGCATTCGGTAGCAAGACCACGCCGCAGATCTGATACCTCACGCCACCTGGGCTGACAAACAGCGTGTATGCAGCGCGTCGCGTTACTATGGTGCAGTGTCCCACGTCCACCCGATGCACTCGCACGAGACGCGCCCAACAATGGCGCTGGCCGGTAAAGACCGGACATGACCTCATTGCCATAAACTTCGCGGACCCTTCTTAAAGGTAGCTGCGCCCAACAGCCACCATCATACCAAATAAACTACTTTCTTAGCATCAAAGCTTCAATTATCTGACAGCTCGGCAATATGGCACAGGATCTACGCTCCCAGGATATCAAAAACCCAATTGACGTTGCAGAGGTGAGTCGTGTGGACTGAACACGCATGTGAGAACGTGCTAATTGACCGACGCAGTACCTCTTCCGTCGACTTCAACAAGTTGGAGTCGAGTCAGTGCACGGTGTGCCAGGAGACTACAACCTCGTCGCACTCGACTACATTCCCAAAGTCGGCCTGAAATGGGTCGGCAACTGCAATGAGCTCAATGCTGGTATGTAAAGCTCGTCCTTGCGCTACCAGCGGCTCGCTTGCGGGAGCGACCGAAGTCGATCCGCCCGCCTCATACTATATATATACTGACGATTACTATAGGCTACGCGGCAGATGGCTACGCAAGAGTCAAGGGCATCTCTGCACTGGTCACGACTTTTGGTGTTGGAGAACTCTCGGCAGTCAATGCTATCGCTGGCGCTTACTCCGAATACGTACCCATAGTCCACATCGTCGGCTATCCATCGACTGCATCACAGAAGAACGGAGCACTGCTACACCACACTCTTGGAAATGGCGACTTTACTGTTTTCTCGAGGATGTCCAAGGAAATCTCATGTGCTGTTTCCATGCTGAACAGCCAACACGAAGCAGCCATGCTCATCGACAACGCCATCCGGGAATGTTACCTAAAGTCGAGGCCCGTCTACATATCTTTGCCTAGCGATATGGTGACGAAGAAAGTCGATGGCGATCGCCTCAACACACCACTGGATCTGGAATATCCACAGAATGACCAAGAAGCCGAAGACTATGTTGTAGATGTGGTCTTGAAATATCTACATGCAGCAAAGAACCCTGTCATCCTTGTGGATGCATGTGCTATCCGCCACCGAGCGTTGAAGGAAACTCACGACCTCATCAAAAAATCAGGCATCCCTACATTTGTTGCACCAATGGGAAAGGGCGCAGTGGATGAGACGCTACCCAACTATGGTGGTGTATACGCCGGAGACGGTTCCAACGCTGGTGTGCGGGAACGCGTTGAGTCGTCGGATCTTGTTCTCAGCATTGGTGCTATCAAATCCGACTTCAATACTGCAGGCTTCACCATTCGCATGTCTCAGCTGACCACTATCGATCTACACAGCTACGGATGCAAGGTACGCTACTCGGAATACCCGGGTGTAAGAATGAACGGCGTTCTCTCCAAGGTTACAGCAAAGCTAGGAAAGCTCAACATTGAGTCCGGACCTAACCCAAACAACAACATTCCAGAGAAGGAGACCGCATCTACTGAGTCGTCGATCAAGCATGCCTGGTTTTGGCCAAAACTCGGTCAATGGCTGAAGAAGGACGACATCCTCATTACCGAGACTGGCACCTCTAACTTCGGTGTCTGGGAAACTCGCTTCCCAACAGGCGTCAACGCCATCTCACAAGTCCTCTGGGGCTCTATCGGATACGCAACTGGCTCCTGTCAAGGTGCTGCTCTTGCCGCCAAAGAATCAAACATCAAGCGCACTATACTCTTTACAGGTGACGGCTCTTTCCAACTTACAGCACAAGAGGTCTCGACTATGATCCGCAACAAGCTGGCTCCTATCATTTTTGTGATCTGCAACAAGGGTTATACAATTGAACGGCTCATCCATGGATGGGAGGACTCCTACAACGACGTTCAGGAATGGAAATACAAGGACATTCCCCGTGTCTTTGGTGCCGAAGAAGGCAGTGTCCTTACATACCGGGTCGAGACAAGGGAGGAAGTTGAGAAGCTGTTCCAGGACGAAGAGTTTTCTAGTGGTGAGACGCAGAAGATGCGGTTCGTCGAGTTGGTCATGCCGTGGGATGATGCACCGGCTGCGCTCAAGGCGGTTGCTGAGGCTGCGGCTAAGACGAATGCTAGTGCTGAGTAGACGGTATAAGGAGGGGTTTGCAACTAATAGATGGTGTTAGGAAAAGACTTGAATATAGGATATGGCATTAGGCACGGTTCTCTTCTCTTCGTATGAATAATGACAATATAGCCCTACTCAAATATAATCTTACATGCGTCACTGGCTTTATGACTTGAAAGTTGAATCGAACATGTAGCAGAGAGCCATTGCAAGTAGAGCAAGTTGATTTACACAGGTGCAGAAAATGAAAAGTGATAACGGAAGCGTACGTCGTTGATTTGCATGTATTTCAACTATCGTTCCTTCGTAAGATCTTCGTATTGTCTTAATGTATCGACCATATCTTATCGCCTCTTGCTCTCAATATTATATCATTACGTTTACTTCCTGACCTCCAACTATTCTTTACAAAGCGATAGCGAAGACAACCGCCACTACTGTCGTGCTCATTGCCGCCCAAAATGTCCTACCGGCGATCATCATGCCACTCGCATCACCCGAAGCAGCACCGCCAGAGTCTGCACCATCTCCTGTTGGGCTCGGCCTCGGAGGCGGGAAGCTT
>Ga0265797_10000361_pt1 | contig 83263 bp, 88 predicted proteins | sample P2T30metagenome_FD_192433 | JGI IMG/M metagenome (GOLD analysis project Ga0265797, IMG submission 192433) | Plant litter microbial communities from East Loma Ridge, Irvine, California - P2 T30 | ecosystem: Environmental > Terrestrial > Plant litter > Unclassified | place: USA: California... | reverse complement strand
ACCGCCTCCGGCGCTGCACACCGGAAAGGACCTCGCCATCATTGTAACGCCTGGTCGTACCGTCAGTCATATGCCTCACTCTTATCCAAGAGCGAGATCCTGTCAGGTCAATTAGGGGGCCACCTCATCCTACCGAAATCGTTTTGCAGGTCACGTCAGGACACGTTCGCCCTTGCACATAGACGTCGCCATATTTAGCCATGGTGTCGGCCGATGCCTTATCCACAACGACGTATCCGCTTCCCCCATTACGATCGACGCGTTCGATATGCGTACGCTTCAGATGGATGACGTAGTCCGACCTGTCGCACGAAGCGGTCAGCAGGGCGGCCAAGATCAACAGGCTTATCCGCATCATCGCCTGCTTGCCCCGTACACATTGGCGATGAGCCCTTCCGCTCCCGCTGATCTCATCATGGTGGCGAAACCCGTATGCCCGGCGTTCGCGTCATGGATGATGCGGTTCGCAAAGCCTTGTATTGCTATCGGGGTCTTACCCCAAGCATGGGCAACTGAGTCACCGGCTTGTATGCCCGGCTTGTCTGCGATCACGGTGACCCAAAGGCGTGCAACGCCCCTGTATGTTCCCGTGCCCCAGGTCAGGTAGTTAGAGTGCCTAACAGAACCTTGAAGCGTTACGTATCAGTTCCAAACTTTGGACTATGGCCAAGACGCTGATACCGGACGAGTTATGGACGACGATCGAGCCTTTGCTGCCGCCTGAGCGACCGCGCCCGAAGGGTGGCCGGCCGATGGTGCCGGCGCGTGCGGTGCTGACTGGCATCGTGTTCGTGCTGCGCTCGGGAATACCGTGGGAGATGCTGCCTGCGGAGATGGGCTGCGGTTCGGGGATGACGTGCTGGCGGCGGCTGCGCGACTGGCAGGCTGCAGGAATATGGGCAAAGCTGCACCGGCTACTGCTGGAGCGGCTTCATGCCGCAGGGCAGATCGACTGGTCGCGGGCCGCGCTGGACAGTGCGACGGTGCCCGCCAAAAAGGGGCGTGCGCGACAGGTCCGAACCCGACGGATCGGGGCAAGCCGGGCACGAAGCGCCATCTCGTCACCGATGCCCGCGGCACGCCACTCGGGTTCCGGCTGACCGGCGCCAACCGCCACGACAGTGTGATGATGGCATCCACCCTCGATGCCATCCCACCACTGCGCGGCCAACATGGGCGACCCAGGCAAAGGCCAGCCAAACTGCACGCCGACAAGGCCTATGATGCCCGCGCACGGCGGCAGGAGTGTCGCGCCCGTGGTATCACCCCACGCATCGCCCGACGCGGCGTCGATACCGGCGAACGCCTCGGCAGGCACCGCTGGGTCGTCGAGCGCACCCATACATGGTTCAACCGTTTCCGTCGCATCCCGATCCGCCACGAACGACGAAGCGATATCTACGAGGCCTTCACCTCCCTCGCCGCCAGCATCATCACCATCAATCAGATCATACGGTTCTGTTAGGCGCTCTTAGTGTTGAGCACCAGGTCTTCGTAGTTTTCCTCGAAATCAATGTTGTTGTTCTTCGTCTGCATCGGCAGGACGACCTGAACTTAAAACATATCTTCCCCCTCGACGAACGATGACGGATGAAGATGGCCGCCGTTGTGCGCCAGATAGAAGTTCTTCAGGTCATCCGGCAACGTGAAGCCCAGGCGTCGCTCGACCTCTCGGATGCTTGTCTCGTCCAGCGGCTGAAAGGTATCGGTAACTTCAGGCATACCTATCTCCTGTACGTCTGACCCGTGGCACGTTCATACTACGATACCGAGCCATGGTGAGGATGGGTCGCGCGGTGCGCCTCCTTCGATACCAGTTCCATCGAGTTTCGTCCGGTCGCCGGATTATAGTCGTCGACGTGGTGCCAGGTGTACTTTCGGGTTGATCCCCAGTTCCGGGCATCGCCGCGAGAGCCACGCCAAGATTGGCAGGAAGCCACGGTCAGGTTGCCCCAACACCTGTCATGGGTAATTGGCGCGCCCGGGTGGATTCGAACCACCGACCACAAGCTTAGAAGGCTCGTGCTCTATCCGACTGAGCTACGGGCGCGCGGCGAATGGGTTTGATTAGCGCGGATTGCGCCCGGAAGGAACCGGGATCATAACCGCCGTCATGGCGCAGGGGGACAAGGGGGCGGGCGGCGGCGCCCATGACGGCGCGGACGACCGCGCGATCGTCGCGACGACCGGCGGCGAAGCCGGGGCGGCGGGGGGCGGGGGCTTCCGCCATTTCGATCTGGTCATGGCGGCGTTCGTCACCATCCTGCTGCTGTCGAACGTGATCGGCGCGGGCAAGGTGGCGACGATCCGGCTGCCGCTGCTGGGCGACTGGCCGTTCGGGGCGGGCATCCTGTTCTTTCCGATCAGCTATGTGCTGGGCGACGTGCTGACCGAGGTCTACGGCTATGCCCGCGCCCGCCGGGTGATCTGGGCGGGGACGGCGGCGGTGCTGTTCATGGCGGCGATGAGCGCGATCGTCGTGGCGCTGCCGCCCGCGCCCGGCTGGACCAACCAGCCCGCCTATGAGGCGGTGTTCGGGCAGGTGCCGCGCATCGTGCTGGCCAGCGTCTGCGCGTTCTGGGCGGGGGAGTTCGTCAACGCCTATGTCATGGCGCGGATGAAGGTGATGACCGGGGGGCGCCACCTTTGGTCGCGCACGATCGGGTCGACGCTGGTGGGGCAGGGGGTCGACAGCCTGATCTTCTATCCGCTGGCCTTCTGGGGAGCGGCGGGCTGGACCGACGATCTGGTCGTCACCGTGCTGTTCACACAATGGGCGCTGAAGACGGGATGGGAGATCCTGCTGACCCCGCTGACCTATCTGGTGGTCGGCTCGCTCAAGCGCGCCGAGCGCGCCGACGTGTTCGACACCGACACCGATTTCACGCCGTTCCGGGCGCGGGTGTGACGGGCGGCGCGGGCTGGCCGGGGATCGCGGGCAGCCGGTGGTCGATCATCGCCCATGCCGGCGCCATCGCGGTCCAGATCGTCGTCTGCGGCGGATAGAGGCCGGGATCGTCCAGCGTGCCGATCCGCAGCACATAGAGGTGCGGACGCGGTTCGGCATAGCCACCGACCGGGGTGCCGCAGGTGCCGCAGAACTCACGGTGCATGACGTTGCCCGAATCGGCGACGGAGGAATAGCGCGATAGCGCACCCTCGATCGTCAGCGCGTCGCGCGCGACGATCAGATTGGTGGTCGCGCTGCCCGTCGCCAGATACTGGCACAGCCGGCACCAGCATTGCCGCGATGCGATCGGCGGCGCGGCGAGCGTGTAACGGACCGCACCGCACAGACATCCGCCGCGAACCGGCATCGTCGGTGCGGGATCGGTCACGCCCCCACCGTCTCCAGCAGCCCCTCGAACAGGCGGCGCCCGTCGGTGCCGCCGTGCGCGGCCTCGATGCGGCGTTCGGGATGGGGCATCATGCCCAGCACGTTGCCGGCGGCGTTGACGATGCCGGCGATGTCGCGGGCCGAGCCATTGACCGGCTCGCCATAGCGGAACGCGACGCGGCCTTCGCCTTCCAGCCGGTCGAGCGTGTCGGCATCGGCGAAGTAGTTGCCGTCGTGATGCGCCACGGGAAAGCTGACGCGCTCGCCATCGGCATAGCCGCGGGTGAAGGCGGTGTCGCCGTTCGCCACCGTCAGCGCCACGTCGCGGCACACGAAGCTCAACCCGGCATTGCGCATCAGCGCGCCGGGCAGCAGCCCCGCCTCGGTCAGCACCTGGAAACCGTTGCACACGCCCAGCACCGGGGTGCCGCGGCCCGCCGCCTCGGCCACCGCGCGCATGATCGGCGAGCGGGCGGCGATCGCGCCGCAGCGCAGGTAATCGCCATAGGAGAAGCCGCCCGGCACCGCGATCACGCCCAGCCCGTCGGGCAGGTCGGTGTCGCCATGCCACACCATCGCCGGCTTCACCCCCGTCACCGTCTCCAGCGCGACCGCCAGGTCACGGTCGCAGTTCGATCCGGGAAACACGACGACCGCGGTCTTCATCAGGCGCGCTCCACCCGGAAATTCTCGATCACGGTGTTCGCCAGCAGCTGACGGCACATCGCGTCGATCGCGGCGTCGTCGGTATCGTCGGCGACCTGCATCTCGATCAGCTTGCCGGCGCGCACGTCCTCGACGCCGGCAAAGCCCAGTGAGCCCAGCGCATGGTGGATCGCCCGGCCCTGCGGATCGAGCACGCCGGGCTTCAGCGTCACGAAGATACGGAGCTTCATCGATATTCCCTTACTTGCCGCGACGCTTGCGATGGCTGGCGAGATCGAGGACCGCGCCCTCTTCGCCCTCGGGCATCAGGCCCAGCCGCCGTGCGACCTCCTGATACGCCTCCGCCTCGCCGCCCAGATCCTGGCGGAACCGGTCCTTGTCCAGCTTGTCGCCCGATTCCATGTCCCACAGCCGGCAGCCATCGGGGCTGATCTCGTCGGCCAGGATGATCCGGCCGAAGTCGTTGTCCCAGATGCGGCCGAATTCCAGCTTGAAATCGACCAGCCGGATGCCGACCCCGGCGAACAGCCCGCACAGGAAATCGTTCACCCGGATCGCCAGATCGGCAATGTCGTGCATCTCTTCCTGGCTGGCCCAGCCGAAGCAGGCGATATGCTCCTCGGAGACCATCGGGTCGCCCAGCGCATCGTCCTTGTAGTAATATTCGATGATCGTGCGGGGCAGTTTGGTGCCCTCCTCGATCCCCAGCCGCTTCGACAGCGAGCCGGCGGCGACGTTGCGCACCACGACCTCGATCGGCACGATCTCCACCTGCCGCACCAACTGCTCGCGCATGTTGAGGCGGCGGATGAAGTGGGTCGGCACGCCGATATGGTCGAGCAGCGTGAAGACGTGTTCGGAGATGCGGTTGTTCAGCACCCCCTTGCCGTTGATCGTGCCCTTCTTCTGGGCGTTGAACGCGGTGGCGTCGTCCTTGAAATACTGGATGAGGGTGCCGGGCTCCGGACCCTCGTACAGGATCTTGGCCTTGCCCTCGTAGATCTGGCGGCGGCGAGCCATGGGCGGTCCCCTGAAAATGAGCGGCCCCGGCGGCGCGAGACGGTCGCGGGCCGGGGCGGAAGATGGCCGGGCCTATAGGATAAGGCGACGGGGGGTGCAATCGTGCCGGTGACCCGCGGTCACGCGTCGGCGAGTTCGCGGACGGGCCGGGCGACGACGGCGGGCGCGGGCGCTGCGGGCATCGCGTCGGGCCGGACCCCGCCCACCGTCTCGCCCGCGAACGGCAGCGGGGCGGCGGGGGAAGCGGGGGAAGACGGGGCGGCGGCATGGCACGTCATCGTCGCGCGTGCCGCATCGCGGACCTCCGCCTTGAACGCGCCCTTGCGGCGGCTGCGGCGGCGATGCGCCGCGCTCGCGCCGGAATCGGCCGGGTCGCGTTCGCGCAAGGGAGCGGGCATCGCCCATTGGCCGGCGGCGTTGGCCTCCGCCCCGAACATCGCCCAGAACCGGTCGTAATCGAAGGTGAAGTCCGCCTTGTCGTCGCGCGATTTCAGCAGTTGCTGGTCGTTGCCGACGCCGACGATCGTCGCGATCCCCAGCGCCATCGCCACCCCCTGCAACGCCGCCATCGCGAGGTGCGAGGGCGCGACGCCGTGGCTGGCCTTCACCGCCGGTTGCAGTTCGCCGCGCTCGGGCGCCGCCCCCTGCGCCCCGCCGACGAACAGGACATGGGGCGCCGCCTCGCTGACGATGTCGCCCGGCACCACCGAGAAACTCAGCTGGAACAGCAGCACGTCCTGCCGGAAAAAGGCGAGCAGCAGATCGCCCTCATAGAAATGCGCGACGTTGTGGCGCAGGCCGATATGATAGTTGCCCGCCACCTCGTCGTTGCGCCACAGCATCGCCCCGGTGGTCAGCAACCGGTCGTAGAAGCCGGGGGACAGTTGCGCCTGGACGAAGCGGTAATGCGCGACGATCGCCGCGCGCCGCTGCCCCAGCGTCAGCGACCGGGCGAGGTGGCTTTTCAGATATTGCCGGGTCAGTGCCGGGCTCTGGTCGAGCAGCCCGCTGTAGCAGGCGGAGGACAGCAGCTTCATCAACTGGTGCTGGCCGTTGATCGACCGGACGATCGGTTCCTGGCACGCAACTTCCGCCACCCGTCGCAACGTCTTCAGGATGCCCGCCATTTCCTCTGCCCGCCCTTGCCGACAATCATCGTCGGAGTCGGACCCTAGGGGCGAGATCGATAGGTCGGGTTAGCGGGAATGGTTACCAGACGGGGGGATCGGCGGGCGGCGTGTGCGGCGCGCCCGGCCCGGCGACCCGCCGCCACGCCGCCTGGCCCCAGCGCCGCCACACCACCACCAGCGCCAGCAGCACCACCAGCGGCGGCCCCAGCGTCGCGAGCACCCACAGCACCGCCGCCAGCGTCGCCGCGGTGGAGGCGGCCGCCGCATCCCCCGCCTCGCGCACGCGGTTGGCCAGGCCGACGCCCCGGCCGGAGCGATAGTCGAACGAGACCGGGGTGTTGGCGATGCTGTCGCGCGCGGTCGCGGCGTCGGCGCGCGCGGTGCGGGCCTGCGCGGCGAGTTCGGTATCGCGGCGGCGTAATTCGGCGCGCGCCTCCGGCGTCTGGCGGCGGCGCAGATCGGCCTGGACGCGAGCGCGCTCGGTGGTCGCCTCCGTCGCGGCCTGCGTATCGGCCCTAGCCTGCGTCGCCACCTCGGTCCCGCCGATCGTCACGCCGCCCAGCACCGCGCCCGCTTTCTGCGCGGCCAGCACGCCCTGCCGCCCGAACGTCCGCGCCACCGAGGCGGCGACCGTCATCGACAGGTCGGCATCGACCCCGCCCGACGGGGTGACCGTATAGTGCAATCCGGTGATGCGGCACCGGTCGGGGCCGAGCCGTTCGCAGGCGGCGGCGTGGGTTTCCTGCACGTCGGCGATGTCGTCGCCGGGCATCACCAGCGAATAGGCGTAGGAGAACGCGATCCCCGCCGCCGATCGTCCGCCCAGATCGGGGCCGGTATCGCCGCTGACGGCCGCGTCATCATGGCTGTCGGGCGCCTTGCTGCAGGCGGCGATCATCGCACACGCCGCCACCACCGTCATCGCCCGCCGCATGGTCATGTCCTCCGCTTGCAATCTTGATCGGCGCGATGGGAATTGGAGTCAAGCGGGCGTCACGTCACCGCCAGCCGGGTGGCGAAGCGCGGCGCGCGCCAGTCGCCCGATGCCATGATCCCGCCCAGGATCGCGCCGGCCCGCCACACGTCGTCATGGCTCAGGTACAGCGGCGTCAGCCCCAGCCGCAGGATATCGGGATCGCGGAAATCGCCGATCACGCCGCGTTCGATCAGGGCTTGCGCGATTCCATGGGCGTGGGGGTGGCGGAAACTGATATGGCTGCCGCGCGCCGCCGGATCGGCGGGGGTGACGCAATCCAGCCCCGCCGCATCGCCCGCCGCCGCCATGATCCGCCACAGCGCCGCCGATTTCGCCCAGACCGCGTCCCGGTCCACCGTCGCCCACAGGTCCAGCCCCGCCTCCAGCGCCGCCATCGCCAGCATCGGCGGCGTTCCCGCCAGCCAGCGCTTCATGCCGGGGGCGGGGGCATAGGCATCGGCGAAGGCGAAGGGTTCGGCATGGCCCATCCAGCCCGACAGCGGGCTGGCCAGCCGGTCCTGCCACCGCGTCGCGACATACAGGAACGCGGGCGCGCCCGGCCCGCCGTTCACATATTTATAGGTGCATCCCACCGCCAGATCGGCCCCGGCACCCGACAGGTCCACCGCCACCGCGCCGACCGAATGGCTCAGGTCCCACAGCACCAGCGCCCCCGCCCGGTGCGCGGCGGCGGTCATCGCCGCCATGTCGAACCGGCTGCCGGTCTTGTAATGGACATGCGTCAGCAGCAGCACCGCGACATCGCCATCGATCGCCGCCGCGATATCGCCGCGCGGCACCACCCGCAGCGACGCGCCGGGCACGCAGGCGACCGCGCCTTCGGCGACGTGCAGGTCGGTCGGGAAATTGCCCGCCTCGCTCAATACCACCCGGCGGCCGGGATCGACGCGCAGGGCCGCGACCAGCGCCTTGAACAGGTTGGCGGAGGTCGAATCGCCGACGATCACCTCGTCCGCCGCCGCGCCGATCAGCGGGGCGATCTTGCCGCCCAGCCGGACGGGCGCGTCGATCCACCCCTCGTTCCAGCTACGGATCAGCCGGTCGCCCCAGGCCTGCGTCACCATGTCCGTCATCGCCGGCACGGTCGCGCGGGGCAGCGGCCCCAGCGAATTGCCGTCGAGATAGATCACCCCCGCCGGCAGCGCGAACCGGTCGCGCAACGGGGCCAGCGGATCATGCGCGTCCAGCGCGCGTGCTTCGTCCCGTGTCATCCTGGCCGGTGTCATCGCCGCAACCCCTTCGCGATCGCCCGTTTCGCCGCCGCCCAGGCGGGCGTTTCCGGCGCGATCAATTCCACATGGCCGGTATCGGCGATCATCGCCAACCGCACGCGATCGCCCGCCTTCTTCGCCGTCGCGACATAATCGGTGGCGAGGCGGGCGGGGATGATCCGGTCGTTCAGACCGTTGACCAGATCCTGCCCCACCCCCAGCGGCAACAGGCGCGGGATCGAGGTGTCGGCATAACCGCCCCCGGCGACCAGCCGACCGACCACCTCGGTGCCGCAGCCATTGTCGGGGCTGGCGGCGGTCGCCTCCAGATCGGGCAGCCCGCCCAGGCTGACGACATGGGCGATCCTCAGTGGCTGCGGCCGCCGCAACGGGCTGGCCGCCGGCAGCTTCGGCCGCGCCGCCAGCCACAGCGCCAGATGCCCGCCGGCGGAATGGCCGACCGCGACGACCCGACGCAGGTCGAGACGATAGGCCGATGCCTGCGCCGCCAGCGCATCGGCGGCGGCGGCGACATCCGCGAAGGTGCCGGGATAGCCGCCGCCCGGCCGGTCCACGCCGCGATAATCGATGTTCCACACCGCGATGCCGCCGGCGCGCAGGTCGGCGGCGATCCAGTCCATCAAGGTGCGGTCGGCGATGTCGCTCTGCCAGCAGCCGCCATGCACCATCACCACCACCGGATGCGGACCCGGCCCGGCCGGCACCCACAGATCGACCTTCTGCAACGTATCCGGGCCATAGGCGATCGTCGCATCCGCCGTCGGGCGGGGGCGGGCCTTCAGCCTGGCCCAGGTGAGCAGGGCGGGGGATGGATCGGCGGCGACGGCCGCGACGGGCAGGAACAGCGGCAGCAGCGCCAGCAGGGCAGGACGGATCATGCCGGCGACCATAGGCGGGATCGCCCCCGCCGTCACGACGGCGCCGACCCAGACGCCGTCACGACGGCACCGACCCACACGCCGTCACGACGGCACCGACCCACACGCCGTCACGACGGCACCGACCCACACGCCGTCACGACGGCGCTGTCCTACAGGCCGGCAAAGGCGCAAGGGGGCGGTCATGCTGATCTACCCCCGCCCGGCCATCCAGACCCGTCGCCCCGACCGGGGGCATGGCGGCGCACGCACCCCGCTGGCCCGCACCCCCTGTAGGATGCGACGTTCGTGACTTTCCACACCTGCCGGGTGTGACTTTCCACCGCGTCCGCCGGGCTTGCCGCGGCGGCGGTTGCTGCTATGAAAGCGGAACATATGGCGACCGAACTCACCGGCCCCGACACGCCGATCGGCATCTTCGACGCTCCCTTCGACAGTGCCCTGTCGGAGCGTTACCTCGTCTATGCGTTGTCGACGATCACCGCCCGCTCGCTGCCCGATGTGCGCGACGGGCTGAAACCCGTGCATCGCCGCCTGCTCTGGGCGATGCGGCTGCTGAAACTGGACCCGGCCTCGGGGTACAAGAAATGCGCCCGCGTCGTCGGCGACGTGATCGGCAAATACCACCCGCATGGCGACCAGTCCGTCTATGACGCGATGGTCCGCCTCGCGCAGGATTTCGCGCTGCGCTATCCCCTGGTCGACGGGCAGGGCAATTTCGGCAACATCGATGGCGATAACGCCGCCGCCTACCGCTATACCGAGGCGCGGCTGACGCAGGTCGCGATCGACCTGATGGACGGGCTGGACGAGGATGCGGTCGGGTACCGCCCGACCTATAATGGCGAGGAGCAGGAACCGGAACTGTTCCCCGGCCTGTTCCCCAACCTGCTGGCCAATGGCGCCGCCGGCATCGCGGTCGGCATGGCCACCTCGATCCCGCCGCACAACGCCGCCGAACTGCTGGATGCCGCGATCGCCTTGGTCGACGATGCCGCCGCCAACGTGCTGGATCACATCACCGGCCCCGATTTCCCGACCGGCGGTCTCGTCGTCGATCCGCCCGCGGTGATCGCCGAATCCTATCGCACCGGGCGCGGCAGTTTCCGGGTGCGCGCGCGCTGGAGCATCGAGCGGGAAAAGGGCGGCGGCTGGCAGGCGGTGATCGCCGAGATTCCGTACGGCGTGCAGAAGGGCAAGCTGATCGAACAGATCGCCGCGCTCATCAACGATCGTAAGCTGCCGATCCTGGCCGATGTGCGCGACGAATCCGACGCGGAGGTCCGCATCGTCCTCGAACCGCGGTCGCGCACCGTCGATGCGCAGGTGATGATGGACGGGCTGTTCCGTCTGACCGATCTCGAAACCCGCGTGCCGCTCAACCTGAACGTGCTCGACCATGCCCGCACGCCGCGGGTGATGGGCCTGCGCGATGCGCTATATGCCTGGGTCGAGCATCAGTTCATCGTCCTCGACCGCCGCACCCGCCATCGGCTGGCGAAGGTCGCCGACCGGATCGACCTGCTCGACGGCTATCTGATCGCCTATCTCAATCTCGATCGCGTCATCGAGATCATCCGGACGGAGGACGAGCCCAAGGCGGTGATGATCGACGAGTTCGCGCTGAACGACCGGCAGGCGGAGGCGATCCTGAACATGCGGCTGCGCAGCCTGCGGCGGCTGGAGGAGTTCCAGATCAGGAAGGAGCGCGACGGCCTCGACAAGGAACGCGTCGACCTGACCGCGCTGATCGACAGCCCCGCCAAGCAGAAGACGCGGATGAAGCGCGACCTGCGCAAGGTCCGCGACCGCTATGGCCCCGAAACGCCGCTCGGCAAGCGCCGCACCACGATCGAGGAGGCGGCGCCCACCCGCGACATCCCGCTGGAGGCGATGATCGAGCGCGAGCCGATCACCGTCATCCTGTCGCAGCGCGGCTGGATCAGGGCGATGCGCGGCCATTCCGATCTGACCGCCGCCGACACACTGAAGTTCAAGGAGGGCGACGGCCCCGCCTTCGCCTTCCACGCGCAGACCACCGACAAACTGCTGCTGGCGGCGGAGAATGGCCGGTTCTTCACGCTGGCCGCCGACAAGCTGCCCGGCGGACGCGGTTTCGGCGAACCGGTGCGCGCGATGATCGACCTCGACGGCAATGTCCGCGTCGTCGCGTTCGTGCCCGCGTCGCGCCAGCAGCGGTTGCTGCTCGCCGCCAGCGACGGGCGCGGCTTCATCGTGCCCGTGGCGGAGACGATCGCGGAGACGCGCAAGGGCAAGGCGGTGATGACCCCGCGCGCCGGCGCGCTGCTGAAGATCGTGCGCTCGGTCGCGCCGGGCGATGATTACGTCGCGGCGATCGGCGACAACCGCAAGATGCTGGTCTTCCCGCTCGCCGAACTGGTCGAGATGACGCGGGGGCAGGGGTTGCAGTTGCAGCGGTTCCGCGACGGCGGCCTGTCGGATGCCAAGACTTTCGTGTTCGCGGAGGGACTTAGCTGGACGATGAAGGGGGAAACGGGCCGGGTGCGGACCGAAACCGATCTGTCGGCATGGCGCACCGCGCGCGGGGCGGCGGGGCGGATGCCGCCCACCGGCTTTCCCCGCGACAATCGATTCGCATGATCGGGTGACGCGGGGTTTCAGGGCATCTTAACCACCGGCCGTTAGGACGGGGTCATGGCCAGCGCCCCCATCGACGATCCCGTCCCGCCGGGTATGCCGCTGGCATGGGCGGCATCCTGCCTCGATCTGATGCCGGTGCCGGTGCTCGAACTGTCGCGCGGCGACGATGTGGGGGGCTGGACGATCACCGCGGCCAACCGCGCCTGCCGGGCGGCGGGGCTGGACATGGCGGCGGCGGGGCCAACGATGATGGCCGCGCTGCTGCCGCATCTCGACCGGCTGACCTGGTCGAACCGGCTGCATTGCGATTTCGACTGGCAAATGGGCGACGCGATCGATTGTCGTTACTACCGCATCACGATCGCCCGTGGCTCCCCGGCCGAACGCAGCAACTTCCTGCTCACCCTGATCGACCAGACCTCGCAGCATCATACCGAACGCAGCCTGCGGCGCGAGATGACCAGCGACAGCCTGACCGGCCTGCCCAACCGCGAAGGGTTCGGCGATATGGTCGAGGCGGTGTCCGACGACCGGGCACGCTATGCCGTCCTCGTCGTCGATCTGGCCCGGTTCGGACGGGTCAACGCCTGCCTCGGCAGCCTCGCCGGCGACGAATTGCTCATCACCGTCGCCCGCCGGATGAAGGGCGCGTTGCGGGCGCGCGATACGCTGGCCCGGATCGGCGGCGACGAATTCGGCATCCTGTTGACGATCGACGAATCACGGGACGAAGCGGCCGAACTGGGCGAGCGCATCCGGCGCACGCTCAGCGCGCCGTTCCGGCTGACCGATCTGGAGATCAGCGTCGACTGTGCGGTCGGCATCGCCTTCGGCGCGGACAGCGACGACCCCGACGACCTGATCCGCCACGCCCAGCTCGCGACCAAGCGGTGCAAGGGGACCGGCCGGATCGAAACCCATCAGAACCATATCTTCGCCGAGGCACGCAGCCAGTTCGCGATGGAAACCGCGCTGCGCCACGCGATCGAGCAGCGCCGGCTGCGCCTCGCCTATCAGCCGATCTGCGATCTGGCGACCGGGGCGATCGCCTCGTTCGAGGCGCTGGCCCGCTGGACCGATGTGGACGGGACCGAGCACAGCCCGGTGTCGTTCATCCCGGTCGCGGAGGAATCGGGGCTGATCGTCCCCCTCGGCCGCTGGGCGATCGACGAGGCGGCACGGACGCTGGCCGACTGGGACCGGCAGGCGGGCGGGCATTGCGGCGCGCGGGTGGCGGTGAACCTGTCGGCGATCCAGATGCAGCGCGATATCGTCGCCCCCGTGGTGGGCGATGCGCTGCGCCGCCATGGCCTGACCGGCGACCGGTTCTTGCTGGAACTCACCGAAAGCGCGATCGTCTCCGATCCCGATCGCGTCGCCCAGACGATGCACGCGCTGAAGGCGCTGGGCTGCAGGCTGGCGATGGACGATTTCGGCACCGGCTATTCGAACCTCGCCTATCTGCAGGGCCTGCCGATCGATATCCTGAAGATCGACCGTTCGTTCGTGACCGGGATGCTGGCCGATCGCGACAAGGTAGCGATCGTGCGGGCGATCCTGTCGCTGGCGCAGGCGCTGGGTATGCAGACCACCGCCGAAGGGGTGGAGACGATCGAACTCAGCCAGACGCTGGCCGCGCTGGGCTGCACCAAGGGGCAGGGTTATTTCTACGCCCGGCCGCTGGAATCCGACGCGGCGTTCGCGATGCTGCGGGCGTCGCGTCCGTTCACCGCGCCGGCGATCTCGTCGGCGATCGCCGCGACCCGCTGATCGTCGGGGAAACCCTCCGCGATCCAGCGCGTCTCGACCGCGCGCAGCGCCGCCGCCACGTCCGGCCCCCGGCCCAGCCCGCGCGCGACCAGCGCCCCTCCGCCGATCGGCAATCGCGGTGGCGTCCATCCGAGGATCGGTGCCGGATTGCCTCCCGCCAGCAACAGCCGGTCGACTGCTCCTTCCACGCCATGCCGATAGGCGAGCGCGTGCGGCCCCTCGTCCCCCGAACCCGCGGTCGCGGCGATCAGCCGCTTGCGATGCGCGTTGGACAGTTTCAGCCGCGCCCCGACCGGCTCCGCCGCCGCCGGCGGCACCAGCGCGGCGAGTCGGCGAACCGGATCGGCGGCGACACCCGCCGCCGCTTCGCGCGCCGCCAGTGCCGCCAGCCGGTCCGCCCCCGCGCGGTCGATCTCCGGCAGCACCGCCGCCAGGATGCCGCGCTCGACCATCAGCGCCACCACCGCCACCGCGCGCGGTGCGACGAGCAGTTTCAGCAGTTCGCTCGCGATCCGTTCGCGCGACAGGGCCATCAGGTCGTTGGCCCGCGCGGTGCAGGCGTCCAGCCCCTCGGCATCGATCGCGGTGCCGAACCGGGCATGGAAGCGGAAGAAGCGCAGGATGCGCAGATGATCCTCGGCGATCCGCTGCAACGCGGAGCCGATGAAGCGCACGCGACCGGCCGTCAGATCGGCCAGCCCGCCGAAATAATCGTCGATCCGGCCGGTCACGGGATCGGCATAGAGCGCGTTCATCGTGAAATCGCGGCGGGCGGCATCCTCGCGCCAGTCGTCGGTGAAGGCGACTTCGGCATGACGGCCATCGGTGGCGACGTCGCGTCGCAGCGTCGTCACCTCGACCGGGCCGTCGGGCAGCACCGCGGTGATGGTGCCATGAGCCAGCCCGGTCGGCACCGCCCGGATCGCCGCCGCGCGCAGCCGCGCCAGCACTTCTTCGGGGGGATGGCGGGTGGCGATGTCGACATCGGCGACATCCAGCCCCAACAGCGTATCGCGCACCGCGCCGCCCACGAACCGCGCCTCTCCCGATTCAGCACCCAGCGCCGCCGCCAGCGCCGCCAGCCCTTCGCGATGCCGCCACGCGGCGTCGGGCAGGATCAGGCCCATGCCAGCCGCCGCGACAGGTTGACCAGCATCGCCGCGGTCGCCCCCCAGATACGCCGGCCCTGCCAGGGTATCTCGACGAACTGCCGTTCCTCGCCCCGCCATACGCCGCGGCCGGGGTGGTGATGACGGGGATCGAGCAGGAAGCCGAGCGGCACCTCGAACACGCTGGCCACCTCCGCCTCGGCGGGGACCAGCGGCAGGTCGGGCGGGATCACCCCCAGCACGGGCGTGATCTCGAACCCGGACCCGGTGCGATAGCGATCGACCGCACCGACCAGCGTCACCGCGGCGCGGGGCAGGGCGATCTCCTCCTCCGCCTCGCGCAACGCCGCATCGACCGCGCTCTCGCCGGGATCGACCCGGCCGCCGGGAAAGGCGACCTGCCCGGCATGGTGGCGGAGCGTGTCGGTGCGCTGGGTCAGGATGACGCCGGGATCGGCACGGTCGGTGATCGCGACCAGCACCGCCGCCGCGGTCCACGGCCCCGCCGGTTCGCCCGCCAGATCGGCGAAGTCGCCCGTGGTCAGGTCACCAGACGGCGGCCGCGTCAGCGCCGCCCCCAGCCTCTCGACCAGCGTCATGCCGCCGCGACGGGAAAGAAGACGCCGTCGCTCCACACCCCCGGCACCGGCCCGTCGCCCGCCAGCGCCAGATCGGCCAGTTCGTAATAGACCGGGCGGGCGACCAGCGCCTCCAGCCCGCCGCGCACGTGCAGATAGGGGCGGGGGGCGTCGGCCTCCCCCGCGAATCGCAGGGGGTGGGCCTCCCCGGCGGTGACGAGGTCGCCGGTGTTGAGCTGGAAGGCCAGGCGCATCGCGCTGCCCGTACCCTCCACCTTCATCGCGGTGGCCACGAACGGCGCGTCCTCTACCTCGATCGCCAGCTTCTCGATCGGGGTGACCAGCACGTGACCGCCATCGGGTTCGCGCCGCAGCACGGTGGAGAACAGCCGCACCATCGCCGGGCGGCCGATCGGCGAGCCCTGATGGAACCAGGTGCCGTCGCGCGCGATCCGCATCTCGCTGTCGCCGCAATGCGCCGGATTCCACTGGTCGACCGGCGGCAGCCGGCGTTGCTCGACCAGCCGGACGATCTCCGGCAGGCTGAGGGCGGCGAGATCGGGCAACGGCTCCATCGGCATGATGCGGGCGGTAGGCGGGGAAGCCGCCCCCGTAAAGCCTTCGCCGCTAGGCCTATCGTGGTCCCAGCATCCCGGCGGCATCGGGCACCCGTTCGCCCCGCGCCAGCAACCGGTGCCGCTCGACCGGGCCGGGCAACCGCCACTGCCCGGTGCGCGCCGCCGAAAAGCCGAAGAAGCGCGCGTAATATTCCGGGTCGCCGATCAGCATCATCGCCTCGTCCAGCCCCAGCGTCGCCGCCGCCGCCAGCGCCGCCTCGGTCAGCCGCCGGCCGATCCCGCCCTGCTGCCGATCCGGATCGACCGCCACCGGCCCCAGCATCACCAGCGGATGGACGACGCCGTCATCTCCGGCCAGCGCGATCGGCCAGCACTGGATCGACCCGATCGGCATCCGGTCGCCGTCGAGCGCAACGAAACCCAGCCCCCCGATCGCCTGCGCGGCGCCCCGCACCAGATAGGCGGTTCGACCATGGCGGGCCGGTCCGAACGCGCGGTCCAGCAATGCCTCCACCACGGGCAGATGCTCCGGACGGAGCGGGGCGATCGTCGTGGCGGCCGTCAGCATGATCGATCCTCGGAAAGGCGCGGGCGCTGTAGCGGGGATGGCCGGCAACGCAAGTCCGGGTCATGGGGTTTCGCGACGCCGCCGGTCTGGTAGAGGGCGAGGCATGACCGATCGCCTCCAGCTCGAAGTCCATGACATCGAGGTTCCCGTCCTCACCGGCATCTATTCCGAGGAGACGCATCTGCCGCAGCCGCTGCGCATCTCGTTGACGGTGGACATGCGGTGTCCCGACCGGTTCACCCCGGATACGCCGTTGTCCGCGTCGAAGAATTATCTCGATCTGAAACATGCCGCCTCCACGGCGTTGCCGGGCGGCGTCCATTTCACCTTGGTCGAGGCGGTGGCGGAGCATATCTGCGACACGCTGTTCCTGCAGGATGAACGCGTGCTGGCGGTGACGGTGAAGATCGTCAAGCTGGCGATCGCGGAGGCGGGCGAATCGATCGGCATCACCCTGACCCGCCACCGGCGATGACCGTCGCCGCCGCCGGCCCGGCGGATGCCGTGCCGGCCCCGGTCGTGCTGGAACCGGGCGACGACGCCGTCGAACTGATCCGTGCCCTGTCGGGCGATTCGGCGGTGGTCGTGATCCGGCCGGGCCGCGATGCGACCGCGCTGGCACTGGCCCGTGCGGCGGTGGCGGCACTGGCGCTGGAACGGGCGCCGATGCGGATCAACGCGGTGGCGCCGGGCGCCGCCACCGACACCGCCGCCATCGCCGGCGCGGTCGGTTATCTCGCGTCGGCCCCGGCGGTGACCGGGCAGGTCATAGGGCTGCGCTGACCGTCGCCGTGCCGCCGCGACGACGCTCGCATGGGCCCAGCTGCGCCAGCACGAAGCCGTAATCCTCCCGCGCGATGACGGCATTGGCCGGATCGAGCTGCGCCGTCGCGGCATCGGGCAGGGCGGCGGGCAGGCCACAGGCCAGCCGATACCATAGCAGCGTGTCCCTTGCCGGTGGCCCCGCCGCCTCGTCGACGATCTCGCTCAGCGCGACCGCCCAGCGCGGCTGTTCGCCGGGGCGGCGCAGGATCGACAGCGATACCGGCCGCCCGCCCGCCGCGATCAGGAAGATCTGCGTCTCGCCCTCGCCCGGCAGCGCGCCGGGGACGTGGAAGGCATTGCCGATGCCGGTGATCGCGGGCGGCGCATCGCTCGCCACCACGGCGCGGGCGATGGCGCGGACCTGGCCGTCGATCGCCGGCGACCAGGGCAGCATCGCATCGGGCGCGGACAACTGGACCTGACCGGCCAGATTGACGACCGGCCGCGCGAACAACAGCACCCGCGCCTTCTTCAGCTTCGGCGCGCGGCCGCGATCGTCGGTGGGCGCATCGAGCAGATAGCCGATCCGGGGCGGCAGCCCCGCCTGGCCGCGGACGAGCGCGGTGACGTCCGCCTCCACATATAGTCGCTGGCGGTCCGCCGCCACGCCGGCCGCCTCCGCACCCTTGATCCGCGTGGTCGACCGGATCGTGGCGTCGGCGATCACCGGGCTGGCCAGCGTCAGGTCGACCAGGTCGGCATAGGTCGGACCGGCGCCTGGACCGGCGGAGTCGACCGCGGCGGAAGCGGGGCGCGAATCCGGCGATTGTGTGGCGGTCGCGAAGGCGGGCGGCGCGATGCCGACCATCGCGGGCAGGGTGCAGAGCAGCAGGCGGCGCATGGTTTCCATGCTTCCTCTGCTACCGCAAAATGCCCTGAACGACATAGAATTATCCAACGTTGGCACGCCTGTACGTTTGTTGCGCTGACAAAGCGTTTGCGTGGCGATGCAGCGGACGTTAGGAATTCGGTCAGCTGTTGCCGGACGCCCCCTTCGAAACGGACCATCGTGTCCGATTTGTGGCGGCCCTCCGGTGCGGAAATTGGGAGTGTCGTTGCTGAATGGCCTACGTTGACCAGAAGATGAGCAGTGGCAAGGTGATCGCGATCGTGATCGTCGCGCTCATCCATGCCGTGCTTGGTTACGCCTTCGTCACCGGTCTCGCGTACCAGTACGTGAAGAAGGTGACGACTGATCTCAACACTTTCGACGTCGAGCCGCCGCCGCCGCCGCCGCCGCCGGACGAGCCGCCGCCGCCGCCGCCAGATCAGCCGAACCTGCCGCCGCCGCCGACCACGGTCGTCGTGCCGCCGCCGATCATCGCGTCGCCGGTGCCCGCGCCGCCGATCAACACGTCGTCGATCATCCCGCCGTCGCAGCCTACTGCGCCGCCGGCGCCGCCTGCACCTCCAGCACCGCCAGCGCCCCCCGCGCCGGTGGTCAGCAAGGCGGCCGGCGCGAAGGGTAACCCGGCCGAGTGGATTTCCACCGACGATTATCCGCCGAGTTCGCTGCGTGCCGAGGAAGAAGGCACCACCGGAATCGCCTGGGACATCAACGCCCAGGGTCGTGTGGAGAATTGCCGCGTGACCTCGTCGAGCGGTTCCGCCGCACTCGACCGGGCGGCGTGCCAGGCGATCACCCGCCGCGGCCGCTACTCGCCGGCACTCGATCAGTCGGGCAATCCCATGCGGTCGAGTTCGTCGCGCCGCGTGACGTGGAAAATGCCTGCCCAGTGATGCGCACGGCGCCGTGCGCGCCGTGTCACCACCCCATATTCTACCGATTTAGCCAGAGGATCCCGCTACCATGTTCATCACCATTCTCGCCGCAGGCGGCGCGGCCGCAGGCGCAGATGCCAACCCCTATGGTCTTGCCGCCGCGCTTCGCGAAGGCGGACTGATCTCGCAGTCCGTGTTCGCGATCCTGGTGCTGATGTCGATCGTGTCGTTCTACATCTTGTTCTCGAAGCTGTTCGAACAGCAGAAGATCATGAACCAGGCCAAGCGCGTCCGTCAGGGCTTCTGGCAGTCCAACTCGCTGCGCGAGGGTTCGGCCAAGCTTGAAAAGAACTCGGCCTACAAGCAGGTCGTCGACGACGGTCTGGCCGCACAGGAGCAGCACACGCGGCTGACCGATCCGGTCGAGGCGCATGACTGGCTGCACGGTTCGCTGGCGCGGTCGGAAGCGGCGATCAACTCGAAGCTGGGCGGCGGTCTCGCCTTCCTCGCGACGGTCGGTTCGGTCTCGCCGTTCATCGGCCTGTTCGGTACGGTTATCGGCATCTATCGCGCGCTCGTGAAGATCGGTGCCTCGGGTCAGGCATCGATCGACAAGGTCGCCGGTCCGGTCGGCGAAGCGCTGATCATGACCGCGCTCGGCCTCGTCGTCGCGGTTCCGGCCGTGCTGTCGTACAACTGGCTGCAGCGTCGCAACAAGGCGATCGCGGAGGACCTGTCGGCCTTCTCGAACGACGTGCTGGGCTTCCTGGCCTCGAACGGTGCGGTCCGTCCGACCGCGCCGTCGGTCGGTACGGCCAAGGCTGCACCGGTGAAGACGACCGGGACGACGACCACCGCCGGTCAGACCGGTGGCGTTCAGACCCGCGTATGACGACCGGACGTGGGGCCGCCGCGGCGGCCCCACGCTCTCGCCGGCGGCGTTCGCCGGCGATCATCAAGCATAGGATTGCCACGATATGGCGATGAGCGTTGGTGGAGACTCCACCGAGAAATCGATATCGGACATCAATACGACGCCGCTGGTCGACGTCATGCTGGTGCTCCTGATCATCTTCCTGGTGACGACGACCGTCGCGGTCCAGGCGGTGCAGTTGAAGCTCCCCGAGGTCAAATTCGATCCGACCCAGACCAAGCCCGAGAACGTCTCGCTGGCGGTGACGACCAATGCCGACGGCAGCTGTGCGGTGTATTGGAACCTCACGCCCGTCACCTCGACCGAGCTGCTCGATCGCGGTGTCGCCAAGCTGAGGGCCGAGATCGATCGTCAGGGTGGCGTGAACGCCGCGGGGCTCGAACTGCCCGAGGTGCATATTCGCGGCGACGTAAACACGCCGTACAAGTGCATCGGCGGCACGATCTATACCATGCAGCGCGCCGGCTTTGCCCGCGTCGGCTTCATTTCCGAGCCGCCGCCCGGCGGCACCTCTGAACGCTGACGATCGCTCGGACGTATTTAGGAGTAGCATGCAATGGCAATGAGCGGCGGCAAAGAAGACGGTGATCCGATGATGGAAATGAACATGACGCCGTTGATCGACGTCCTGCTCGTTCTCCTCATCATGTTCATCATCACCATCCCGATCCAGACCCATGCGGTGAAGGTCGATCTGCCCCAGAATTCGCAGAACAAGCCCAACCCGGTGAATTCCGAAAAGAACAAGATCACGATCAATGCCGCTGGTGAAGTGGCCTGGAACGGTGCGCCGGTGACCGAGGTCACGTTGCGGCAGTATCTGGATCAGTCCGCCAGCATGAATCCCGAGCCTGAACTCCACTTCCAGCCCGCACCGGATGCGCGCTACGAAGCGGTGGATCGCACGCTGGCGCAGATCAAGCGCTCTGCGATCACCAAGCTCGGCTTCATCGGCAACGAGCAGTATCGCAACGATTTCTGATCGCTGATCCGATCGGTAGAACAGGAAAGGGCGGTCCTTCGGGGCCGCCCTTTTTCGTTGTGTCGCCATCGTCTCGGAACCGCCTCCGTTCACCATAACAAACCGCTTGCCTGACCGTCACGGAAGTGACACCATCCCGTCACAAAACTGAAACATCGACAAGACGGTGTAGCTGACGGGAGACAGGAAGATGCGTGTGCCCTTGATCGCATTGGCGGTGGCGATGGTGTCGACACCGGCCTTGGCCGGGGACCGTCTGGGTCACGAACAGATCGCGGCGGGCGATCTTCACGGTGCTGAAGCGACGCTGGTGGCGGAGCGCCGTATCTACCCACACCGGCCCGAACTGATGCTCAACCTTGCCGTGGTCTATCAGCAGACCGGGCGGACCATGGCGGCACAGGATCTCTACCGGCAGGTACTGGATCGGCCCGACGTATCGCTGCTGACGCCCTCCGGCGTCGCCCTGTCGTCCCATGCCATCGCCGAGCGTAGCATGGCGCGTCTTGCCCCGACCACGCTGGCGATTCGCTGAGATTGACCCGTTCGGACCGGATGACGCCGCCGTGGGCGTCGCCATCCGGTCATACCCCCGAGCCGCCACGATGGTTCGAGGGCACGGTATAGGGGCCGCCTGCTCTAACGGCCGGATGAGTCGGTCGTGGTCCGATCCGACGGGGTCGTTGCGTATGAGAAGCGGAGCATCCATCCCGCCGGCCTTCCGGGACCAGCGTTTGGCTATCGCTCTGAGGGTGTGACGTCGAGTGGTGGCGAACGCCATCGTGGCAGATATGCACCGCCTGCCATTCTTCTGGAAACGAGCGGTGCCGGCCCGATCCGGCCCATACGGAAAAGCTGGAAGATTTCGGCCAGCAGCCTACATCATCGTGCTGATGACTTACCATGACAAGCTATCGGGCATCGACCTGCGCAGCGAGATCGATCGGCTCCGCAAGGAGCGCAACGCGGTGATCCTGGCGCATTACTACCAAAAGCCCGAATTGCAGGACATCGCCGATTTCGTCGGCGACAGCCTCGATCTCAGCCGCAAGGCGCAGGCGACCGAGGCGGATGTGATCGCGTTCTGCGGTGTGCGCTTCATGGCGGAGACGGCCAAGATCCTGTCGCCGCAGAAGATCGTGATCCTGCCCGACATGGATGCCGGCTGCTCGCTGGAAGACAGCTGCCCCCCCGATCAGTTCGCCGCGTTCCGGGCCGCGCATCCCGATCATATCGCGCTGACGTACATCAACTGCTCGGCCGAGGTGAAGGCGCTGTCCGACGTGATCGTCACCTCGTCGTCGGCGGAGGCGATCCTCGCCAAAATTCCGCTCGACCAGAAGATCATCTTCGGCCCCGATCGCAATCTGGGCGGTTATCTGGCGCGCAAGACCGGTCGCGACATGCTGCTCTGGCCCGGCGTATGCATCGTGCACGAGGCGTTTTCCGAAACCGAATTGCTGAAGCTGCGCGCCCAGCATCCGGACGCGCCGATCGCCGCGCACCCCGAATGCCCGGCGGTGATTCTCGATCATGCCGATTATGTCGGCTCGACGCGCGGCATCCTGGAATATGCCAGTGCGATGCGGGGCGACACGCTGATCGTGGCGACCGAGCCGCACATCATCCATCAGATGGAAAAGGCGATGCCGCACAAGCGCTTCATCGGCGCGCCGGGGGCCGACGGGAACTGCAACTGCAACATCTGCCCGTATATGGCGCTCAACACGATGGAGAAGCTGTACGTGGCGCTCCGCGATCTGGAGCCGCGGATCGAGATGGAGGAAGGGCTGCGACTGGCCGCCAAGAAAAGCCTCGATGCGATGCTGGCGATGGCGGGCGGCACGGTAGGGCAGGGCGATCTGGGGCCGGCCAAGGTGACGGGCGACTGACACCCGGGTGAGTCGGCCGAGCTGGGACAGCCACTCGCCCGGCCCATGTCGTCACCGCTTCCGGGGTTGCGATACGGGCAGCCCCGCCAACGACCCGATGCAGGATATCGTCATGCCTTCTTCCGCCAGCGCCGCCGATCATGATGGTTTCGCCCTTCCCGGTTTCGATCTCGATGCGTTCGTGGCCCGCACCCTGGCGGAGGATCTGGGAGATGGTGGCGATGTCACCTCGGCGGCGGTCATCCCGGCGGCGGCGCGCTTCTCCGGTGTGATGGCCGCGCGCGAGCCGATGGCGGTGGCGGGACTGGCGATCGCCGCAGCATTCTTCCGGGCGCTCGATCCGGCGGTGGCGATCGAACGGCCGGTGCGCGATGGCGACCGGGTGGCGGCGGGGACGCCCCTGTTGCACCTGTCCGGTCTGGCGCGAGGGATGCTGACCGCGGAACGGTGCGCGCTAAATACCGTGCAGCATCTGTCCGGAGTCGCCACGCTGACCGCGTCCTATGTCGATGCGATCGCGGGCACGGGCGCGACCTTGCTCGACACGCGCAAGACCATTCCCGGCCTGCGCGTGCTGGAGAAATATGCGACGCGGATGGGCGGCGCCGACAATCACCGCATGGGTCTGTGGGATGCGGCGATGATCAAGGACAATCATGTCGCGGTCGCAGGCGGGATCGGTGAGGCGGTGGCGCGGGCGGCGCGTGCCGGGATCGCGCGGATCATCGTCGAAGTCGACCGGATCGATCAGATCGAGCCGGCGCTGGCGGCCGGGGCGACGCACCTGTTGCTCGACAACATGGATGTCGCCACGCTGCGGGATGCGGTCGCGTTGGTCGCCGGGCGGGTGCCGACCGAGGCGTCCGGGGGCGTGCGGCTCGACACGATTGCGGCGATCGCGGCGACGGGCGTCACCTATGTCAGCGTCGGGCGGCTGACCCAATCCGCGCCGGCGGTGGATATCGGACTGGATTTTACCGCCGCCTGATTGCGCGACGGCAGGGAGCGACTATCGTCCCGCCGACCAGAAGGGGAAGACGATGCGGCCGAAATCGGTGAAGCTGGGCGAGCAACTCTATGCCGGATCGATCCTGCTGACGATCGCGCTGGCGATCATCGGGTGGGACGAGGCGGTGGCCACCGGCGGCGTGGTGCTGGCGGCGGTCGTCAATGTCGTGGTGATCGGGATCACGGCCCTGTTGCTGTATCTGACGACGCGGCGGGCGAGCCGCGTTGCCTTGTGGCTATTGGTGGTGCTGACCGCGATCAACATCGCCGGCGTCCTGTTCCAAGTGGCGGGCGGCGTGGTGGCGCCGGGGCTGTTCGGGGTGCTCACGACGGCGCAGACCCTGCTCGCGATCGTCGGCATCGTGCTGCTGTTCCGGCCCGGTGCACGGGCGTGGTTCGCAGAGACGGTGCCGGAGGAGTTCGCCTGATGCGGCGTCCGTCGATCCTGATCGCGGCGCTGGCCGTGATGGCGCCGGCGGTGGCGAACGGCCAGGCGCTGACCTGCACCGCACCCGCCACGGTGCCACGGCCCCGGCCCGACCTTCCCTCCGCCAGCCAGCCGCGACGGGTGGTTCCGATCGGCGGCTATACGCTGGCGATCACCTGGGCACCCCGATATTGCCGGGAGAATGGCGACCGTGCCGCCGCCCGGTTCCAGTGCGGGGCGGGCAACCGCTTCGGGTTCACGCTGCACGGGTTGTGGCCCGATGGCATCGGCAAGGAATGGCCGCAATATTGCCAGGCGACGCCGCTGCTGCCGCGCACGGTGGTCGCCGCCAATCTGTGTGCAACACCATCCGCCCAGTTGCTGCAACACGAATGGGCCAAGCATGGCACCTGCATGGCCAGCTATACACCCCAACGCTATTTCCGGCAGTCGACCACGCTCTATCGTCGGCTGCGCTATCCCGACATGGACGCGCTGTCGCGGCGACCGCTGACGGCAGGGGGGCTGGCAACGGCGATTGCCGCCGCCAATCCCGGTGTGACACCGGCGATGATGCGGATCACAGCCGACCGGCAGGGGTGGCTGGACGAAGTATGGCTCTGCCTGGACAAGGCGTTCGGCCATGCCCGCTGCCCGGCGCATCAGGGCGGGCTGGCGGACGGCGCGTCGGTCAAGATCTGGCGCGGGCGCCGGTGACGATCAGGCGGCGATCGTCACCGTGCCGGGATGATGCTTGTCGAGATGACGGCGGATGATGCGCAGGTTACGGGTGTTGGAGCGGAAGAAGAGGTCCGCGGCATCGCCGACCAGCGGCACCAGCCCGATCAGCGCGTCGAATCCGACATTGCCCATCATCCGCGCGATCTGGAACTTCGACATGCCGAGATTGCGCGCCTCCCACACCAGCCATGTACCCATCAGCGCCGCGGCGGCATCGCCGACCACGGGCACCAGCCCGATCAGGAAATCCAGCCCGAACTGACGGTTGATGCCGGGCAGGGTGAAGGTCCGTTCCAGCAGATGCTCCAGCGCCTCGACCCGGCGGCGTACCGCGGCGGCGTCGCGGTCGATGGGAAGCTGGTCGAACATCGCGGTCGTCTTCATGGACGATCAGGTGGGATCGGGACGCAGCCGGTTCAATGGATGCCAGGCACGGGGATTGGCCTGCCACGCGCTCAGCCGGTTCGCGACCAGCGACCAGCGCAATGGACGGGCGATCGGAAGGAAGCCGGCATCGGCATTCATCGCGGCATCCGCCGCGGCGAGGCGCACGCCGCGATCCGCGGTCGTCGGGGCGAGCCGGGCTGCTTCCAACGCCGCTGCCGCCTGTTCCCCACAGGCCATGCACGCGGTGGCGAGGTACCAGCGGGCACTGTCATAAGGGGCGATCGCATCGATCAGGCGCAGGTCGGCGGGTTCGTCCGGGCCGACACGGTCGAGCAGGATGCCGATTCGCCGCCACGCGGTTGCCAGTTGCCCGTATAGCAACGTCATTCCCGGCCCCGGCGGCAGCGCGATGGCGAGCCGTACCGGCACCGGCGAGAAGGCCGCGACCCGCGCCCGTGCCGCCGCCTGCCGCTGGCCGATGGTCAGCAGGGTCCAGTCGGGCACCTGCGGCGGCGCGGCCGAATCGAGCGCCTCGGGCAGCAACCGGTCGGTCGCTTCCCAGCCCGGGGCGATCGCCGCGACGATGGCGCCGCGATCGATCGCGGCGGACAGCGCGGTGCGGTTGGCGGGATCGGCCAGAAAGCCGTCGCGCCGCGCGATCGCCAGACCGAACAGCCCCGCCGCCGGGTCGCGCCGTACCGATGTACGCGGCAGATCGATCGTGGCGAGCAGCGGCCAGTCGGCCAGCGTGCCGCCGCTGACCAGATCCGAATCGCGCCGGGCAAAGCGGACGATGGCGCGCGCGGCACGCTCGCCGATCAGGCGGACATCCTGTTCGGGGCGCAGGTCGCGCTGGTCGTCGGGATCGGCCTGACCCGGATCGAAGGCGGGGCGCAGCCGGGCGGCGACGCGCCCGTCCGCCGCCGCCTGGACGATCCGCAACGGCCCGCTGCCCGATGGCGGCGACCGTGCGATCAGCGTCATGTCGGGCTGGGCGAACAGTTTCAGCAGGTCCGGGCGGGGCCGGTTCAGGCGGATCTCGATCACCTGCGGGGTCATCACCACGATCTCGTCGATGGCGGTCAGGAAGGGGGCGAGGGGATTGTCCGTCGCGATCAGCCGACGGCGCAGCAGGCGCACGATCTCTTCCGCCGTCACCCGCCGGCCGTTGGCCCAATAAGCTTCGCGCAGGCGAAAGATGTAGCTGGCCCCGTCGTCCATCACCGTCCAGCGTTCGGCAAGACCGGGTTCGATCTGCCCGCCGGCATCGAAGCGGACCAGCCCCTGCGCGGTGGCATCCAGCAGCACGCGGGCGGGCAGGCCGGGCACCGTGCCCGGCGGTGGATAGGCGGGCGGATCGCCGATCGCGCTGACCACGACCGGCCCCGAATTGGCGCGCCGGTCGCACGCCGTGAGCAGGATCGCGCCGAGCATCAGGACCATCGCCTTCGCCATCATCGCGCCGTTCGCTCCCATGATATCGCGGATGGCCGGGCGCTTAACACGAATGGGGCGAGGATGGACCGGGTCGATCGACAAGCTGGCGGACGAGATCGAGATCGGCGGGCTTGTCGACATCGACCGCGGCAAGGCCGAACGGGGTGGACACGACGGCCGCCTCGATGCCGGCCCGCCGGCCGAGGTGGCGGATGGCCGTCGCCAGCGTCAGCCGCCCGGTCAGGTAACGGAACAGCAGGCCGGGGCCGAGCCGACGCACGATCCGCCACGGCCGCTTGCGATCCGCCTCCACCCCGCGCCACAGCCCGATCGCGGCGACGGCCTGCGGCGTGGCCAGCCAGAACAGGTTGCAACCCGACCATGATCCGTCGGCGAAGCGCAGCCACGTCCGTCGCGTGCCGGGTGCCGCGGCCTCCACTTCCGGCCGGCGGGCGAGCAGGGCGGCGACATCGGCGGCGGGGGCATCGGCGATGAAGCGGGCCACCCATGCCGGCTCCAGTAGCGCATGGTCGGCGGTGGTGACGAGCAGCGGGGCGCCCAGCACGTCGAACCCGCGCGCGACGCTGTCGCTGGGGCCGGCGGCGGGGGGGATGACCTCCAGCCCCAGCCGCATCGCCTCGATCAGCACGGCGGGGTGATCGGCGGATACCGCGATCCGCCCGGCCCCGGCCCCGCGCAACGCGGCGGCGACCCGCGCGAGCAGCGTCGTGCCCTGCAGCAGGATCATCGCCTTGTGCGGCACGCCGGCATAGGCGGCGACGGGATCGACGACCCCGGCCCGCGATCCGGCAAGGATCAGCGCGGCGAAAGGCGCTGTCATCGTCGCGCCCGCCATATCCGCCAGAACACGCCCGGCGCGGCGAGGATCGGATGGCGTCGCCGCCACGGCGTCATCGGCACGGCGATGCCGGTGTGCCGTTCCACCTTCCATGCGCCATATTCGCCCGCCCCCTCGAACGTCCAGGCCGCGCGGATCAGGCGGACCAGGTTGAGTGGCTTGCCCATCCGGCGGCGGCGGCGCCATGCCGCCCCGATCGCCGGACGATCGGACAGGACCGGAACGTAATCGCCGCCCTGCCGGTCGAAGGCGATGCCCGCCGCCCCCCAGGCGAGCGGCAGCAACGCCTCGTACCGACCGGCGCCATGGACGAGTATCTGTTCCTCGCGTCCCGGCTTTTCGACACGGAGTTCGGCGGCATAGGTCTGGCGGAACAATGCCCGCCAGTAATCCGCCGCGGTGCCGCGTTCCGGCCCCAGCGCCGCCGCGAACCGGCCCGCGGTGACCGAGGCGGCGGCCACGGCGGTGACGACGGTGGCGCGCGTCGCGCCATCCGCGACCCAGACGAGCGCGGCGGGCTGCACGAAGCGGGTCCAGATCGTCGTATCGGCCAGCGCGCCGCCCGCCGCCTGCGCGAAGGTTGTCAGCCGCATCGTCGCGATCTTGGCGCGCAGCGTCTGCCCGTCGACCGTGATCTCCCGGTAACCGACGCGGGGCCACAGCCCGCGCTCCGGCGGCCCGGCGGTCAGCACATAGAAGTCGAGGACCCCATCGGTCGATCCGGTCCGCAGGTTGGACCCATAGAACAGGATCGCTGCGACCCCGGCGGTCGCCAGTCGTTCGGCGATCGCGCGGACATGGCCCGCGACGGGCGCGTCGAGCGCGGTCGCGACATACGCGTCGAGCGCGTCGCTCACGGAACGACGAAGGAGAGAACCGGCCCCTGGCGCACCGACAGCGTGCCACCGTCGAAATGCTCGCCATCGAGGATGAAGCCGTCATCCAGCGTCACCTCGAACGAGGCGGCGTCGAGGTGATGGAAACCCATCCGCGCCATCCATGGCGATTCAGACCCCGCCAGCAGCGCCGGCGCGGTGATCGGCAACAGCCGTGGCGGCGCATCGATCGCCAGCAGCTTCATGCCGTCGCGCGGACGCCCGAACGGCTTCAGCCCCAGCGGCAGGCTGCGCAAAGCGGAGGCGAGCAACAGATAACGCGGGCGCTGGTCCGGATCACCACCGCCGGGCAGGCGCAGACCCATCGCGCTACCCTTGCGCCAGGTGCTGTTTGCCCCGCCGAACATCGTCTGCAAGACCGCCCAGCATAGCGCCAGCCCGACCGCCACGCCGTTGAATGCCCCGGCGCGGTGGGTGTGCTGCGCCAGTTCCGTCGCCTTCACGAACGCACCGGCCCCGAACAGGAAACCGCGCAGGGGCCGCGACCCGTCGCTGCGGGCGACCTCCACGGGGCGGCGCTCGACCCGCCGGCCCTGTGCCGTCGCCGCCAGCGCGTCGGCCAGCGTCCAGCCGGTGGGGATGCCGAGATCGATCGCCAGCGCGTTCGTCTTGCCGGACGGGATGACGACGATATCGGGCCAGATGCCCTTCCACAGATGTTCGGCGCAGGTCAGCACATCGCGCACCGTGCCGTCGCCACCGTCGATCACCAGCAGATCGATTCGCCGCGCCGCGAACGTCGCCAGCGTTTCCGCCAGCGCGGTGCGGGTGCGCGGCGCGGCGACCATCACGCTGTCGGCACCGGGGACACCCGCGGCATATTGCGCGCCACGGTTTAGATGGCTCTTGGGATTGCAGACGATGCCGACCTTCAGCGGGCCGACCGCAGAGGCCGTCGGCGCCGCCTTGGTCAGGGCGACCGGCAGGGAATCGACGCCGGCGAACAGCAGGGCGGAGGCGGAGTACTGTGAAGACACGTTCACATTTCTATCCTCAACAAATCCGGACCGCTACATATTTGTGACCAACGCCGGTGACGTCCACGCGCTCCCCCGGTCATCAGCGGCGATACCGCATCAGCATGTTCATCGTCGCCCCGCCCGCAGGGACCGCGAATCGCGTCGCGGTGAAGGACGGCAGGCCGATGCTGGTCGGGGCGTCGTTGGAGAAGCCGAACCCCTCCTTCGGGGCGAACAGCGTGCGGTTGAAATCATGGTCGCCGTTCTCGTCGTGATATTGGGCCACCGCATAATGGCCGGGGGGCAGCCAGAAGCAGGCCACGGTGACGGGCGCGCGGGCGGGAACACGCGCGCGCAGCAATTTGCCGCCCTTGGCCAGGAAGCGCCGCTTGTCATCGGGATAGACGGTGAAGGCGACCTCGCCATCCGCGCTGTGCAGCCCGGTGGCACGGACGGTCAGCTTGGCGGCACCGGTGGTGGCGGTGCCGGCGCAGGTCTGTGCCGCAGCCGGACTGGCCGCGACGATCGACGCGACAATCAGGAACGCAAGAGGATTCGGTCTGGTCATTCGGCTCATTCACTTTCCACCACGGTGGTAGCGATGTGCGCGTGAACCACGGCTTTACTGTGGCGGGACGGCGACCCTATCGTGGGCAGCGCGACAGGCGGAGCGCGGCGATCGCCATCAGCACCGCCACCGCTGCCGATCCCACCGTCACCGCCATCGCCACCCCGGTCGCCCCGTACCACGGCGTCAGCGCCGCCGCCGCCGCGAACAGCACGCCGACCCCGGCGGCGCGGATCGCGAAGACGCTGCCGGCGCGTTGCAGCGCGGTCATCACCGTATCGACGCCCGTCGTCGCCAGATCGAGGCACCCCGCCACCGCCAGCCACAACAGGATCGGCCAGGCATGGCGGAAGTCGCGACCGCCGACCAGGTTCAGCACCGGTTTGCCCAGCAGCAGCACCAGTATCATGATCGCCCCGGCGGCCAGCCCGCTGCCCATGAACAGTCGCGACATCAGCCGGGCCAGGATCGCGGGCGGGGCATCGCGCAACGTCTTCACCACCTCCGGAAAGGCGGCGCGGGAGATGAGCTGCGACAGCTTGGCCAGCGCCTGCGCGATTTGCGACGCGATCCGGAACACGCCGGCGGCGGCGGGACCGGCGGCGGCGCCGACCAGCAGCAACGGTATCTGCTTGCTCGACAGGCCGAGCGTGGAACTGGCATTGGTGCTGAGCGCGAAGCGGACGATGCCGGGATGCTCGCGTGGCAGATGACGCGATCCGCGACCGTGCCGGATCATCGCGAGATCGCCGCTGCGCGACACCATCAGCCAATAGGTCGCCGCCGTCAGCACCTCCGCCGCGCCCCAGGCCACGAGGAAGCCCTGCACGGTCGGATGGATCAGCCAGACGAGGATCGCCCCGACGAACCGGGCCACCGGCGTGACGCTGTCGGCGATGGCGGCGAGGGAGAATTTGTCGCGCAGCCGCAGGATGCCGAGCGGGGTGGAGCGGATCGTGAGAAGCTGGATGACGGCGAAGATCAACGTCGCCCGCTTCAGCGTCGCGCCGATGCCCAGCGCCTCTCCCCATAATTCCAGGATCAGCCAGGCCAGCGCCGCGCCGAGCAGCGCACTGGCGGCATCGAGGATGGCGCTGCCCCGGAACAGGCGGGCGAGCGCGGCATCGTCGCGGGCCGCCAGCGGGCCGACGCCATACTGGACGATCACCTGCCAGCTCTGGAAGGCGACCAGCGTCGCCAGCGTCTGCGCCGCGCCGGTGATGAGCGCGAACCGGCCGAAGCCGACGACCCCCAGCGACCGGGTGGCGATGCCCAGATAGAAAAGCGACAGGATCGCCAGCACGCCGCGGCTGGCCAGCAACCAGCCGAGGTTGCGCGCGGCCGCCCGCATCAGTCCAGCGGGACCGTCGCCGTCCGGATGATCGGTCGTCGTGGATGGAATGGAGGGGGGAACCGGGCTCGTCATGCGTTGCCGGACGGCTTAGGGTGACGCACGGAACGCGGCAAGACCCGTGGTCTTTCGCCCGCCGCCGCCCTAAGGCGCGAAACATGGATATCGGCGGGAGCAGACGGCCATCTGCGGCATAGCGGGCCTTTTCGCGCGCGGCGCGACGGCGACGCCGGAAACGGTGCGGGCGCAGTGCGCGGCGATCGTCCATCGCGGACCGGACGACGAGGGCGTGTTCGCGGATGGCGACTTCGCGTTCGGGATGCGACGGCTGAGCATCGTCGACCTGGCGGGGGGGCATCAGCCGTTCTTTTCGCCCGATGGCCGGCTCGCGCTGGTGTTCAACGGCGAGATCTATAATTTCCCGGCGCTGCGGGCCGAACTGGCGGCGGCGGGCCGCGTGTTCCACAGCAGCGGCGATACCGAGGTGATCCTGGCCGGCTACGAACGCTGGGGCGACGGCGTGTGGACGCGGCTGGACGGGATGTTCGCGGTGGCGGTGTGGGACCGGACCGGGCGCCGCCTGACGCTGGCGCGCGACCCCGTCGGGATCAAGCCGCTCTATTATACCGACCAGCCGGCCGGGTTTGCGTTCGGATCGGAACTGAAGACGCTGACGCTGTTGCCCGGTTTCGCCTTCGATACCGACGAGCGGGCGCTGCTCGATTATTTCCGGTTCGGGCATGTCCGCAGCCCCCGGTCGATCCATCGCCAGGTCCTTACCCTGCCGCCGGGCCATGTGCTGACGGTGGGGGCGGGGGAGGCGCCGGCGATCCGCGCCTATTGGACGCCGCGCTATGCACCCGCCGCCCCGGTGTCGGACGGCGAGTGGGTCGACCGGTTCCGCACCCGCTGGCTGGACACCGTCGCGGAACAGATGGTCGCCGATGTCGAGGTGGGTGCCTTCCTGTCGGGCGGGGTCGATTCGTCGGCGGTGGTCGCGGCGATGATGCGGGTGTCGGATCGTCCGGTGCGCACCTTCACGATCGGCTTTCCCGATCCGCGCATCGACGAGAGCGGCCCGGCGGCCGCAATCGCGGCGGCGCTGGGCGCCCGGCATACCACCCGCACGCTGGAACTGGCGGCGGCGCGCGATCTGCTGCCGGCCGTGGCCGCCGCCTATGACGAGCCGTTCGCCGATCCGTCGATGGTGCCGACCTGGTATGTCAGCCGGGTCGCGGCCGAGGAGGTGAAGGTCGCGCTGTCGGGTGACGGCGGCGACGAGCTGTTCTTCGGCTACAAGCGCCATGCCACCGAACGCCGGATCGGCCGGCTGCCTGCCCCCCTGCGCCATGCCGCGCGGGCGATCGGCGCAATCCCACCGCTGCCGTCGCGGCATCTGAACGCGGTGATCCAGCGCTGGACCAAGACCGCGGCGAGCGCGGGGTTGCCGGACGGCGTCGCGCGGTTCTTCGCGAAGACGCAGATCAGCGCGGACAGCTTTCGCGCGCGGGTGTTCGACCCCGGTTTCCTCGCGCGGGCGGGGGGCGGCGATGGTGAGATCGCGCGGCTGGGCGCGGAGTACTTCCCCGATCCCGCCGCCCTCTCCGCCGATACGCTGGAACAGTTCGGACTGTGCGATCTGGCGCTCAACCTGCCGGGCGCGATGCTGACCAAGGTCGATCGGGCCAGCATGGCGCATTCGCTGGAGGTGCGGGTGCCGATGCTGGGCCAGCCGATGATCGATCTGGCGCTGTCGATGCCCGTCCACATGAAGCTGGATGGCCGCGTCGGCAAGCGGGTGGTGCGGGAGGCGATCGCGCCATGGCTGCCCGCCGGCATCCTCGACCGGCGCAAGCAGGGCTTCCAGATGCCGCTGTCGGCATGGTTCGCGGGCGATTTCGGCCGCTACGCCGAGGAACTGTGGCACGACAGCGGCGCGCGGGCCGAGGGCATCTGGCAGGCGGCGGCGGTGGACCGGGTGTTCGCCGACCACCGCGCGGGAAAGCGGGATTACAGCCGCTTCCTCTATGCGCTGGCGGTCTATTGCCTGTGGCGGCTCAGGCGAGCCAGCTGACCACCGCCGCGCCGTGCCGCTTCACCGCGATCGCCTGCAACAGGCGGATCAGGTGCACGACCAGCGAGATCGCGGTCCACGCCGCGACGCCGATGATGCCCCAGTCGGGCCGCCCGACCAGCAATCCCGCCAGCAGGATCACCATGTTCGGATTGCGCCGCGCGGTGAACAGGCGGAAATCGCTGTCGAACTTGCGCCAGACATGGATGTGCATCCCGAAGCGGACGATGAACGCCCCCTCGATCAGGCGCTGCGCGACATAGCCGAACAGCATCGTGCCGATGACGATCCAGAACATCTGGTCCGACAGCGCCCGGCCATAGGGCGCGCAGCCCGCCGCCCATGCCCACCACCAGAAGGGCGGATGGACCAGATCGACGCCGTGATCCCACGCATTGCCCAGTTTCGACGAGGTGATGGTGCACCGCGCCAGCTTCCCGTCGACGGTGTCGAGCACCATGAAGACGAGGCCGGTGGCCAGCCCGGTCCAGAACCAGCCATACCAGAAGGCGACCGTGGCGACGATGCACAGCACGCTGCCGATCGCGGTGATGCCGTTGGGGCTGATGCCGATCCGCGCCGACAATTGCGTCAGCCGGAACGCCCATTCGGGCCACAGATATTTGGTCAGGACGTCGGTGACGCCCTTGTACGCGCCCTTGTAGCTCAACCGCTCGATCGCGGGGACGGTGGCGGGGGTCAGCGGTTCCATGAACGGGCGTTCGCGCTTGCGCAGCGCCTCGTTCAGGATGCCGCCCTCGTCCTCCGCCTCGATCACGGTCAGGCCGGGTAGGGGGCGGCCGGCGATCATCAGCGCGGCGGCCTCCTCGGCCTCGACATCGCCGACATGCGCCAGCACCGGGCGCCCGTCGCGCGTCACGACGGTGCCGGGGCGGGTCTTCAGATGCGCGGTCCAGACCGGGTCGAACGCATAGTCGAGATGGGCGAGCACGATCGTCGCGCCCCGCTCATCGAACCCTTGCGCCTGTGCAATCCGGCGGGTGCGTTCGGCATTGGTCATGCCCCAGAGCGGGGTGGGATTGTCGCCGATGGTGGCGAGCGCGGGAGAAGTCATGCCGCGGCGTTACCCGATCGTGCCGGATTGTCGAGCAGGTCGCGGATGACCCGTGCCGCGCGTGCGGGGGCCGCCCCGCCGGTATCGCCCAGCGAGTCGGCGGCGAAGCGTGCCTGTTCGTCTGCGAAGCCGGGGTGGACGGTCGGCGCCCGGGCCAGCGCGGCCAGCAGGTCGGTGGGATCGTCCACCACCTCGCCGCAACTCCACTGTGCGTAGGACGGGTCGGTCCGCCAGTCGACGCCGCCGGCGTTCAGGAAGACGCAGGGGCGCGGGCGGGACAGGAACTCGATCACTTGGCTCGACGTGTCGCCCAGATAGAGATCGGCGGCGGCGGTGTAGCTGCCGTCGACCATCGCGAAGCCGTCGATGTCGCAATGCACGTTCGGGCGGCCCGCCAGATCGGCCATCACCTGGCACACCTCCGGCGCGCCCTCCACCAATCGCTGATGCGGCGCGAAGACCAGGTTCCAGCGGCCGTCGTCGGCGATCCGCCGCACCGTTCGCGCCCCCCAGTGCCACCATGACGACCGGTGCCGTTGCCAGTGCGGCGCATAGAGGACGACCGGCTTCGGTTCGGCGAAGGGCAGGGTAGCGAGGCTGCGCTGCCGGAAGGCGGACTTGACGTAGCCGGTGGCGATCACCCGATCGGCTGCGAAGCCGCGCGCCAGATAGGTGCCGCGCTCCCGCTCGCTGGGCACCAGCATCACGCGGGCGGCGCGGCGGCGGGGATCGTCGCGCGCGCTCATCGACCCGACCCCGTGCGAGGTCTTCACGAACGGCGGCAGGAACGGCAACGCGCGTGGCAGCCACAGGCTGGTCTGTTCCGCGCACACCACCGCGCGGGCCCGCAGCAGGTGGGGGATCAGCCGGATCAGCGTCGGTATCTTGGCCGGCAGCGGCGGATTGCGGCCATCCGCGCCAGCCGGCAACCGGCGAAAGCCGGGAACGCGCCGGATGCGGACCCCGGCCAACCCCGCGCTCCACCGCGTCAGCAACTGCTCATGGACCGAGGTGGCGACCCACAGGTCGATCGCGACGTCACCGTCCGCCGCCAGCGCCTCGACGATCGGGTAGAGGTGGGGGATCAGCAGCGTCTCGCCGAGGAACAGGAAGGCGACCGGCCCCTTCATGCCCCGCGTTCCCGCCGCCAGCGTTCGATGTCGTCGGGCCGGTCGATCTCCTGCCAGGGCGTGCCCGCCGGGATCACCACCGCCGCCACCGCATCCACCCGCGCCAGCCGGTCGACGATCGCATGGTGGAAGGCGTGGATGCCGTTCTCGCCGCCGATCACCGCGCGCAGCGCATCGGCATAGGCACCGCCCCCGGTCGAGGCGACGATGCCGAGCGAGCGGTGCGTGGCGCGGGCCGGGTCGAGTGCCTTGCCGACCGCGCGGACGCGTCCGTCCGCCACCGCGACCAGCATGTCGTCGGGCTCGGGCGAGGCCAGCGTATCGACCACCAGCTTCACCCCGCGCCGGGCATCGGCGACCGCGGCGGTCAGCACCGCGGGGTCGAAGATCGTATCGCCGTTCATCAGCGCGAATGCCCCGGTCAGGTCGGCGCGCGCCGCCCACACGCTGCCGATGCTGCTGCCTGCCGCCCAGAAGGGATTGAAGACGAGGTCGGTCGCCAGCCCGTCGTCGCGCCGCGCCGCCAGATGTTCGCCGATCTGTTCGATACGATAGCCGCCGACCACGGTGACCGCGGTGATGCCCGCCGTGCGGATCGCGCGAAGCTGGTGATCGAGGATCGCCCGGCCGCCGACCGGTACCAGGCATTTGGGCGTTTCCAGCGTCAGCGGCAGGAGGCGCGAGCCGTGACCCGCCGCGATGATGATGGCCTTCATGATGTCCCGCCGTGGTTCGTCCCGCCGCCTAGGATACAATGGTGGTGGGAATGGGGCAGTAATTTCCTGCTGTCCTACAACGAACCAAATAGGATAGTTGGGCCCCCTCAATCGAATCGGGGGGCTATTATGGACGAGACGATCGACGGATTGATCGACGCGGTGATCGAGCGGGAGGGCGGCTATGTCGATCATCCCGCCGACCGGGGCGGGCCGACCCGCTGGGGTATCACGGAGGCGGTGGCGCGGACGCATGGCTGGCGCGGATCGATGCGCCAGTTCCCGCGCGACGAGGCGGTGGCGATCTATCGCCGGCTCTACTGGTATCGGCCGGGGCTGGAAGCGGTGGCGGCGCGCGCGCCGCGCCTGGCGGCCGAGCTGTTCGATACCGGCGTCAACATGGGGCCGCCGGTTGCCGCCGGGTTCCTGCAACGCGCCCTGAACGCGCTGAACCGAGGGGCCACCGATTATCCCGACCTGACGCTCGACGGCCGTATCGACCCCGCGACACTCGCCGCGATCGACGCTTTCCTGGCGACCCGCCGCGCGGTGGGCGAGGCGGTGCTGCTGAAGGCGATCAATGCGTTGCAGGGCGAACGCTACATCGCGCTCGCCGAACGACGCCCCGCCAACGAGGCGTTTCTCTATGGCTGGCTCGCGCAACGGATCGGAGAGCCGGCATGAACGACCAGCGCCTGCGCTTCCGCGCGTTCCTGGCCGTGGTGATCGCGACGCTGCTCGTGGCGCTCGCCCCGATCGCGGTCACCGGCCTGCTCGGCAAGGTGCTGCCCGAAGCGCTGATCGCCACGTCCGACAAGGTGACGACGGGTCTCGTCACCCTGCTCGGCACGATCGGAGGGCTGCTCTTCCGGCAGAGCCAGCCCGATGCGGCGGCCGGCCCGGTGGTGCCGCGATGAGGGCGATCGTCGTGATCCCCGCCGCCGTCGCCCGACCGCACGCCGGCCGGGCGATGAATCCCTTTTTCCGGAGCATCCGATGCTGACCATCACCGACGACCTGTCCGCCTTCACGCTGGCGGCGGGCGAGCCCTTCGTCCTCGACCTGCGTTTCCATGATGCCGACGGCGCGGCGATGCCGCTGGCGGGACGTGCCTTTGCCCTGTCGTTCCACGATCACGACCGGGTCGCGCACGCCGCGATCAATGGCGAGATCGTGGCCGACGGAGAGGGCGATCACGTGCGCTTCGCCCGCGATGGCCGGCTGTCCGAATCGCTATATGGCTGGCCGCTGGTCGTGGAACTGGCGGAGCGATACCGCCACGGCCGCGACGTGATCGCACGCGGGGCACTGACGATCCTGCCCTCCGCCGGGGATGTCGTCTCGCTCGACGGGGCGGCGATCGCCGGGCACGGATGGCGCGTCACGATCCGCGCCGGCGCGGATGGCGCCGCGCCGGTCTTTGCCCGGACGCGGATACCGTTCGATGCGCCGCCCGCGCCGATGCTGGCGGCGCTGTCGTTGCCGGCCAGTGCCTGGACGGTCGGGGTCGCGGTCGATCTGCCGGTGACCGGCACGACGCCGAATGCGCTGCTGGCGGCGACGTTGCCGCCGGGACTGGCGATCGCGGACGGCAGGATCGTCGGCGTGCCGGCGGTGACCGGCCCGGCGGAGATCGCGCTCGTGGAGACGCTGGCCGGTGCCGGCAACAGTCCGCGGACGACGGTGATCGCCATCATCGTCGCCGCGGCGCCGGTGATGGCGGATGCGGTGCTGCCCCCGCATCCGGTCGGCCCGGTCGATCTGGGCACGCAGACGGCGATCGGCCTGCGCATGATGGCCGCCGAACCCTATATGATCGGTACCCGGTTCCGCCGGGCGACGAACACCGCCGATTTCTGGTTCCGCATGACGGATGCGCAGAACGGCGTGATCTTCCGGATCGTCGATGACGATCATTATGGCGTGATCCGCGTCGTCGACGGCGTCCAGAGCGAGATTATCGGGTACGAATATCGTGCCTTCGACCCGCCGCTGGTCGCCGCGCCGGCCACCGCCTTCATCGAACTGCGCGTCGCGGCGGACGGTAGCGTCGAATTCTACCAGAACGGCATCCGGATATCGGTGACGATCGACGCCGCGTTCCTCGATGCGGTCCAGCCGCGCGGATATGGCGTGCGCTTCGCGGTCACGATCGGCCCCGCGGTGGCGAACGTGACCGCCGGATCGCTGGCGCCGCCGCTGGCGATCCACACCGCGACGGTCGATCCGGCGACGCGGCGGATCGATCTGGCGATCACCTATGTCGGGACGCCCGATGCCTATGACTATGCGGTGGACGGCGGCGCGTGGGCGGCGGCGCGGACCGTGTCGTCGGCGCAGGCCGGGCAGGCGGTGCTGCGGCTGCCCGCGCTGGCGCCGGGGATCGTCGGTGACGTTTCCCTCGCGCTCCGCCAACGCAACGCCCCCGATGTGTCCGCGTCGATCACCGTTCCCGTCTAGCGGCGCTCGCGGCGCAGGCGGAAGACATATTGCCGCAACCGTCCGATCCTGACCGTGCCGACCAGTCGATACCGGTCGGCGACCGCGCGCAGCACCAATGCCTGTGTGGCGGGATTGGTGGTGGGCTTCGGGGTGCGGATCACGATCACGCCGGGATCGCGCGCCAGGATGCGCGCGGTCTCGGCGACGGGATCGGCGTCGATCCCGTGGACCTCCGACGTCTGGCCGAGATGGCTGCGAAAGATGTAGCGGGTCGGAAGGCAGGACCGGGTCAGGTAATAGAGGATCGGTTCGCTGTTGAAGCCGAACACGCATCCCGCCGGCCGGTCGCCGACCATCCGCGCCAGCGCCGCCGCCTGTGCCGGGGTGCCGCGCTGGCGGATGCGCAGGGTCGTCACCAGCGCGGCCAGCGCCAGGCCGATCGTCAGGATCGCGACACAGCGGCGCAACGCGAAGGTGCAGCCGCGATCGTTCAGGCCGGCGGCGGCGGCGATCGACAGCGGCAACATCACCGGGATGAAGTAATGCTGTTCGGCGGTCCCCATCATCAGCACCGCGATCAGCGCGATCGCGGCCCATTCCAGCGCCGGCCACGCCCGCCACCCGCCGCGGATCGCCAGCCAGCCGAGCGGGGCTGCCAGCGCCGCCGCTTCCAGCAGCTTCACCGCATTGGTGGCCGCGGTATCGGGGTCGCCCTGTCCGAAGATCGACAGGAAGTTGGCGAAGATGAACGCCTCGCCATGCCCCGCCGCCATATAGACGGCCAGCGCGATGGCGGTGGGCAGCAGCGCCAGCACGATCCACAGCGCCGCGTCGCGCCCGATGCGGTGCAGCGGCCGTCCGGCCAGCCAGCCGGCCCGCAGCAGCGCCAGCGCGAAGAAGACGCCCTCGAACATGGCGGTGTACTTGATCTGCATCGCGACGCCGACCAGCAGCATCGCCGCTGCACCACGTCGCGACAGGCGTCGCCGTTCGCGGATGCCGTCGATCGCCAGCAGGCCCGCCCCCGCCATCGGCAGGCCGTACCAGACCGATGCCTGCCCGCCCCCACCATCGAACACCACCAGCCACACCAGATAGCAGAGCCCCCCGGCAAAGGCGGCACCCGGCGAACAGAACCGGCGGGCGATCCGGGTCGCGAGGAAGGCGGTGGCGGTGGCGCACAGGGTCGCCGCCACCTGATAGAGCAGGATGCCATCGCCGCCGACCGAGCGGATCGCGGCGAAGATCAGGAACAGCCCCACCGGCTTGCGATCGAAGATGTCGACGAACGGCCACGCGCCGTGCATCATCCGGTCTCCGACCAGCAGGTAGAAACCCTCGTCGCTATGAACCAGCGGATTGCCGAACAAGGCGCCGCGCGTGACGAAGGCCGCCAGCAGCAGCAACGATGCCTGCATCGCCACCGATCGCGGCAGGCCGAACCGTCGCCGATGGTCGGCAACGACAGACGGGGCGGCGGCATTCATGCCGGCCGTCCTTAGTGCCTCATGGTCCCCCCGTCAGCCCGGTACGACCTGATATTGCAGGCTTTTACAGGCAGGCTTCCAGATACGCCTGGTCGAATCCGAACTGCTTGGCCTTGTCCAGCGTGTAGGGCCGCAGCCCCATCGAGCGGTACTCGCCGATGATCTTGCCGTCCGCGCCCTCGTCCAGATATTCGAACTTGAACAGTTCCTGCGTGACGATCACCGGGCCTTCCATCCCGATCACTTCGGTCACGTTGGTCACGCGGCGGCTGCCGTCGCGCAGCCGCTTCACCTGGATGATGAGTTCGACCGAATCGGCGATCTGGCGACTGATCGCCTCCTTGGGCACCTTGATGTCGGACATCATCACCATGTTCTCCATGCGGGCCAGCGCCTCGCGCGGGGAATTGGCGTGGAGCGTACACATCGACCCGTCATGGCCGGTGTTCATGGCGGCGAGCATGTCGAAACACTCCGCCCCGCGGATTTCGCCCAGGATGATGCGGTCCGGGCGCATACGCAGCGCGTTCTTCACCAGGTCGCGGATGCTGATCTCGCCCTGACCCTCCAGATTGGCGGGGCGGGTTTCCAGCGGCAGCCAATGGGGCTGTTGCAGGCGAAGTTCGGCGGCGTCCTCGATCGTCAGCACGCGCTCGCCCGGGTCGATCATCTTCGACAGCGCGTTCAGCATCGTCGTCTTGCCCGAACCGGTACCCCCCGAGATGACGACGTTGAAGCGGCTGGCCCCTGCGATCTTCAGCGCGGTCGCCATCTTCGGGCTCATGCTGCCGAACCCCGCCATCATGTCGAGCGTGATCGGCTTGGCGGAGAATTTGCGGATCGAGATGGCGGTGCCGCGCAGGCTCAGCGGCGGCACGATCACGTTGACGCGGCTGCCGTCCTTCAGCCGGGCGTCGGCCAGCGGGGTGGTCTGGTCGACCCGGCGTCCGACCGAATTGACGATGCGCTGCGCGATCTGGAACAGATGCTCCTCGTCGCGGAACTGGATCGGCGCGATCTCCAGCTTGCCCTTGCGCTCGACATAGGTCTGGTCGGGGCCGTTGACCATGATGTCGGTGATGGCGGGATCGGCGAGCAGTTCCTCCAGCGGCCCGAGACCCAGCAGTTCGTCGACCAGCACCTTTTCCAGCGCGAATTGTTCGCGGCGGTTCAGCGTCAGTTTCAGCTCGGCCAGCACCTCGCCGATGATAGGGCGGAATTCCTCGGCCAGTTCGTCCTTGCCCAGCGTCGCCGCCGCTTCGGGATCGACGCGTTCCAGCAGGCGCGGCAGCACCTGTTCCTTGATCTTGTGGACGGAGGCCTCGAACCCCTCCACCTTGCTGCTGCCGGCATCGCCACTGGCGTTCTGGCGATCGGACAGGCGCTGCATCGCATCCAGCGTCGGCGCGGAATGGAGCGTGGGGTCGATCTCGCCGGGCAGGGCCAGCGCGTCGAGCGGCGGGAATTGCTGGCCACCCTCCGGTTCCGGGCGGGGGGCGGGGCCACCGCCGTGCATCGGCCGCGCCACGCCGAACGCCGGCCGGACCGGCTGTCCGCTACCCATATTGCTCCGACGCCCGAACGCGCTCATTCCCGATCCTCTTGTGTCGATACGGGATGCTAGCGGCCAAGCTTTTAGAATTGGCTAATCGTCCGTTTCGTCGATCATTTCCGATCCGGTCCAGCCTTTCCGGGCCAGCCCTCCCGGTCAAGCAGGGCGCGTTTGCGGTCCGGGCCATGGGCATAGCCGCCCAGCGCCCCGTCGCCGCGCAGGATGCGGTGGCACGGCACGACGACCGCGACCGGGTTGGCGCCACAGGCCGTTCCCGCCGCGCGAGTGGCGCCCGGATAGCCGGCCAGTGCCGCCAGATCGGCATAGCTGCGCGTCTCGCCCGGCGGGATCGCCTGCAACGCCTGCCATATCGCTTCCTGAAACGCGGTGCCGCGCACGTCGACCGGCAGGCCGGTATCGCGCGCCGGCGATTCGACCTGCGCCACCACCCGTGCCGCCATCGCGGCCAGCGCGGCATCGCCCGGCTCGATCGCGGCAAGCGGGAACAGCCGGGCGAGCGCCGCCGCATCCTCGTCGAACGCCACCCGGCACAGCCCGTGCATCGTCGCCGCGATCAGCAGCGGGCCGAGGCTGGTCGGCACGATCGTCCAGCGGATCGTCTCGCCCGGTGCCCCGCGCCGTCGCTGGGCGGGCGTCATGCCCAGCCGCGGGGCGACGTTGCCATAAAAGCGGCTGGGGGCGGCATAGCCCGCCGCGTAGATCGCCGCCGTCACGCTGTCGCTGGCCGGCAACGCCGCCGCGCCCCGCGCGGCGCGGCGGGCGCGGGCATAGGCGGCGGGGCTGACGCCCGTCGCGCGGACGAACAACCGCTGGAAATGATGCGGCGCATAACCGACCCGTGTCGCCAACCCGGCCAGCGTCGGGGCTTCCCCGGCATCGAGGATCGCGGCGGCGGCGGCCACCGCCGCCCGGTCGCGGGCGACGCCATCGGGCAGGCAGCGGCGGCAGGGGCGATAGCCGGCGGCCCATGCCGCGACCGCATCGGCATGGAAGCTGACATGCTCGCGCCGTGGCCGGCGAGCCGGGCAGCTTGGCCGGCAATAGATGCCGGTGGTGGCCACCGCGACGACGAAGCGGCCATCGGCATCGCGGTCGCGCGCGACGAAGGCGGTCCAGGCGGCGGCGTCGTCGAACGGATCGGTCATGCCGTCGTCCTACCGCGTCCGTCACACGGCTTCATCCCGGCGCTTGCGATCAAAGTGCCGCCATGCGTCGCACGTCCTCCTCGCCCGCCGCCAGCGAGCGGACCCGGCCCAGCCCCTTGCTGACCTCGTCGCCCGCGTTCGGCGCGAAGATCCGGGCGCGGGCGTACAGATCGCCCGCCAGCGGATATCGCCCCTCCGCCTCCGCGCAGAGCGCCAGGTTGAACACCGTCGGCCCGTGATCGGGCGACAGCCGGTCGATCTCCGCAAAGGCGCGACAGGCGGCGGCCTGATCGGTCTTGGTCAGGCGCACCGCCTGTCTGAACCGGTCCGCGACCTCGCCGGGCAGGCCCTTGCGATCCTCCTGTATCCGCACCGTATAGCGTTCGCGGTGCGGGGCGAGATCGAGCCGGACCTCGCGCGCGACCGATTCGGCCATGACATCGGCGGTCAGCGCGACATCGAGCGGGACCCCCGTGTCCTCGCACCACCAGCCGCTGTCCGTCCGCGTCTTCGGCCCGCTATAGACGGTGCGGTCGTCGCGCCTGCGGACCAGTTGCAGGTCGGCGCGCAGGTTGACCGAGCGTCGCGTGCAGCGCACCCGGTAACCGATCCGCCTCAGGCACTTGCCGTCCTTCTTCTCGGCGCAGCGCTCGCGTGCCTCGGTGTAGTCGCTGCTCTCCACTGCGATATCGGCCTGGCCGGTCAGCATCCCGTCCGGCCGCAGCGAGGCGGGCACCAGCCTGGCATGGGGGGTGTCGTTACGGTCCATCGCGGCCAGTTGCCGCTCGATCGCGTCGCCCAGTTTTTCGCCAAGCGGCCCGTCGATCATGTCCACGCCGATCGTCGGCAGGAAGCTGGCCTCCCGCGCGGTGGCGGCGAAGATGCCCTCGACGCGCAACGTCTCGGCGGCCACGGGTGATGTCGCCGCGATCAGGCCGGCCGTCATCATCATCCGCCCTGCGCCGCGCATCGCCACCGTCCCCATGCCCCCCGTTCCACGTGCCTGCCGTCATCGTTGCGCGAACGATCCTGAACGACGCGTGTCGACCGCGCGGCTTGCATCGGCGGCCCCCCCATGCTAGCCGCGCCGCAGCCCATCGGAGGTGCGTTTTTCGCGCCCCGTTCCCTATGGGCGAACCCGTTCTGACGACGAGGAATTCCAGGTCCGTGGAGACAGCTGGCGGTATTCAGGCAAGTTTGGGCGGCAGATATGCCGTGGCCCTGTTCGACCTCGCACGCGATGCGAAGACGATCGATGCGGTCGAGGCGAGCCTGACGGCGGTGCGCGACGCGCTCGGCCAGTCGGACGATCTGCGCCGGCTGACGACCAGCCCGCTGGTCGGGCGGGGCGTCGCGGTGAAGGCCGTGCTGGCCGTCGCCGACCAGATCGGCGTCGACGCCACCACGCGCAGCTTCCTCGGCGTGCTCGCCGAAAACCGGCGGCTGTCGCAGCTGCCCGCGATCATCCGCGCGTTCCGCACGCTGGCCTCGCGCCATCGCGGCGAGATCGCGGCGGAGGTCGTGAGCGCCCACCCGCTGACCGACGATCAGGTCGCCCAGCTGAAGCAGCAGCTTCGCCAGCGCGTCGGTCGCGAGGTGTCGGTCGACCTGTCGGTCGATCCCCAATTGCTCGGCGGGCTCGTCGTCCGCATCGGTTCCCAGATGATCGACTCGTCGATCCGCACCCGTTTGAATGCGCTTGCCAGCGCGATGAAAGGCTGAGTTGATGGACATTCGCGCCGCAGAAATCTCCCGCGTCATCAAGGACCAGATCGCCAGCTTCGGCGATCAGGCACAGGTCTCCGAGACCGGTCAGGTGCTGTCGGTCGGCGACGGCATCGCGCGCATCTATGGCCTCGACAACGTCCAGGCGGGCGAGATGGTCGAATTCGCCAACGGCGTGCAGGGCATGGCGCTCAACCTGGAGGCCGATAACGTCGGCGTCGTGATCTTCGGCTCGGATTCGGAGATCAAGGAAGGCGACATCGTCAAGCGCACCGGCACGATCGTGGACGTGCCGGTCGGCAAGGGTCTGCTCGGCCGCGTGGTCGACGGTCTCGGCAACCCGATCGACGGCAAGGGTCCGATCGTCGCCGAGAAGCGCAGCCGCGTCGAGGTGAAGGCCCCCGGCATCATCCCGCGCCAGTCGGTCAGCGAGCCGATGCAGTCGGGCCTGAAGGCGATCGACGCCCTCGTGCCGGTCGGCCGTGGCCAACGCGAACTCATCATCGGCGATCGCCAGACCGGCAAGTCGGCGGTGGCGATCGACACCTTCATCAACCAGCGGACGGCGAATGCCGGCACCGACGAATCGAAGAAGCTCTACTGCGTCTATGTCGCGGTCGGGCAGAAGCGGTCGACCGTCGCGCAGTTGGTCAAGACGCTGGAAGAGAACGGCGCGATGGAATATTCCATCGTCGTCGCCGCCACCGCGTCGGACCCCGCGCCGATGCAGTTCCTGGCGCCTTATACCGGCACTGCGATGGGCGAGTATTTCCGCGACAACGCGATGCACGCGCTGATCGTGTTCGACGATCTGTCGAAGCAGGCGGTGGCCTATCGCCAGATGTCGCTGCTGCTGCGTCGTCCGCCGGGCCGCGAAGCCTATCCGGGCGACGTGTTCTACCTGCACAGCCGCCTGCTGGAGCGCGCGGCCAAGATGTCCGACGCCAATGGCGGCGGCTCGCTGACCGCGCTGCCGATCATCGAGACGCAGGCGGGCGACGTGTCGGCCTATATCCCGACCAACGTGATCTCGATCACCGATGGCCAGATCTTCCTCGAAACCGACCTGTTCTTCGCGGGCATCCGCCCGGCGATCAACGTCGGCCTGTCGGTCAGCCGCGTCGGCTCCGCCGCGCAGACCAAGGCGATGAAGAAGGTGTCCGGCTCGATCAAGCTGGAGCTGGCGCAGTATCGCGAGATGGCGGCGTTCGCGCAGTTCGGCTCGGACCTCGACGCCTCGACGCAGAAGCTGCTCAACCGCGGCGCGCGCCTGACCGAGCTGCTCAAGCAGAAGCAGTTCGCGCCGATGCCGTTCGAGGAGCAGACCGCGTCGATCTTCGCGGGCACGCAGGGGTATCTCGATAACGTGCAGGTCAAGGACGTGACCCGGTACGAGGCGGCGATGCTGTCGGACTTGCGCGCTAACCATGCCGGCGTGCTGACCAAGATCCGCGACACCCGCGATCTGGGCGACGAGGCGAAGGGCGGCCTGAAGGCGGCGCTGGACCAGTTCGCCAAGACGTTCGCGTAATGGAATCTCCCTCTCCCCGTCGGGGGAGAGGGTAGGGGAGGGGAAGGTGCCATGCACTGACCCATGCCCCTCTCCCCGGCCCTTTCCCCTGACAGGGAGAGGGGGAAGAAGGTAGAAGATGGCGTCACTCAAGGCCCTCAAGGTTCGGATCAACTCGGTCAAATCGACCCAGAAGATCACCAAGGCGATGAAGATGGTCGCCGCCGCCAAGCTGCGCCGCGCGCAGGAGGCGGCGGTCGCCGCGCGTCCCTATGCGCAGCGGCTGGAAGGCGTGATGGCCAGCATCGCCGGCCGCGTCGGCATCGCCCCCGGCGCGTCGCCGCTGCTGGCGGGCACCGGCAAGGATCAGGTCCATCTGATCGTCGTCGCCACCTCCGAACGGGGTCTGGCCGGTGCGTTCAACACCAACATCGTCCGCGCCGCGCGCAAGCATGCCGATGCGCTGATCGCGCAGGGCAAGACGGTGAAGTTCTACATCGCCGGCAAGAAGGGGCGCGTGCTGCGCCGCTTCTACCCGACCATGATCGCCGCCGATCACGAGATGGGCCATATCAAGCGGCTGGCGTTCGACGACGCGCGCCAGATCGCCGACGATGTGATCGCGCGCTTCACCGCGGGCGAGTTCGACGTGGCGCACCTGTTCTACGCGAAGTTCGTCTCGGCGCTGGTGCAGGAGCCGACCGGCATCCAGATCGTGCCCGTGCCGCTGTCGTCCGTCCCTGGCGCCGCCGGCAAGGCGAACGCCCCGGCCGCGGTGACCGAGTATGAGCCGAGCGAGGAGGCGATCCTCGCCGACCTGTTGCCGCGCAACGTCGCCATCCAGATTTTCCGCGCGCTGCTGGAAAACGCCGCATCCGAACAGGGCAGCCGGATGAACGCGATGGAGAATGCGACCAAGAACGCCGGTGACATGATCCAGCGTCTCTCGATCCAGTACAACCGCACCCGTCAGGCCGCGATCACGACCGAACTGGTCGAGATCATCTCGGGCGCGGAGGCGCTGTAGGGTGGGCGCTTGGGGCATCCATTTCGATGAATGCGACGGCTCGCTGGATTTCCTTGGCGATGTCGAAGATCGCCGTGACTGGAGCGAGATTTCTCACCGTATCGATGACTATGTCGCCAATGGCGGGTATGACGATGCGGAAGAAACAATTGCTGCGCTGGAACTCGTCGCAGCGGCGCTGGGCCAACCATCTGAAAGGTTGAAACCCGAGCTGATTGAATGGGCGAAAGAATACGGGTCTGAGGCTGTCACGCTACGTGCAAACGCGCTGACTGCCATCGATCTGGTTCGCGAAAGTAGTGAGTTGAGTGAACTGTGGGCCGAGGCCGAAGAAAGCGATGACTGGCGGACGACGCTCGCCGACCTGCGTACTCGTCTGACGGCCTGAAAAGTTTAGATAGGAACAAATGCCATGGCAACCGCCGCTGAAGACATCCGCCCGACCCAGACCACGGGCACCACCAACAATGTCGGCACGATCGCCCAGATCATCGGCGCGGTCGTCGACGTGCATTTTCCCGAGCAGCTGCCGTCGATCCTGTCGGCGCTGGAAACCAGCAACAACGGCAACCGGCTGGTGCTGGAAGTCGCGCAGCATCTGGGCGAGAACACCGTCCGCACCATCGCGATGGACGCGACCGAGGGGCTGACCCGCGGCCAGACCGTGACGGACACCGGCGCGCAGATCAGCGTGCCCGTCGGCCCCGCCACGCTGGGCCGCATCCTGAACGTGATCGGTGAGCCGATCGACGAGCGTGGCCCGGTCGCCACCGACCTGCGCTCGCCGATCCATGCCGAGGCCCCGCTGTTCGTCGACCAGTCGACCGAAAGCGCGATCCTCGTCACCGGCATCAAGGTCATCGATCTGCTCGCGCCTTATGCGAAGGGCGGCAAGATCGGCCTGTTCGGCGGCGCCGGCGTGGGCAAGACCGTACTGATCCAGGAACTCATCAACAACATCGCCAAGGGCCATGGCGGCACCTCGGTGTTCGCCGGCGTCGGCGAGCGTACCCGCGAGGGTAACGACCTGTATCACGAGTTCCTCGACGCGGGCGTCATCGCCAAGGATGCCGACGGCAATCCGCAGTCGGAGGGTTCGAAGGTCGCGCTGGTATTCGGCCAGATGAACGAGCCGCCGGGCGCCCGCGCCCGCGTCGCGCTGTCGGGCCTGACGATCGCCGAGTATTTCCGCGACGTCGAGGGGCAGGACGTGCTGTTCTTCGTCGACAACATCTTCCGCTTCACGCAGGCGGGCGCGGAAGTGTCGGCGCTGCTCGGCCGCATCCCGTCGGCGGTGGGTTACCAGCCGACGCTGTCGACCGATATGGGCGCGCTGCAGGAGCGGATCACCTCGACCAACAAGGGGTCGATCACCTCGGTACAGGCCGTGTACGTCCCCGCCGACGATCTCACCGATCCGGCGCCGGCCACCTCGTTCGCGCATCTTGATGCCACGACCGTGCTGAACCGCGCGATCTCCGAACTCGGCATCTATCCGGCGGTCGATCCGCTCGATTCGACCAGCCGCGTGCTGGAGCCGCGCATCGTCGGTCAGGAGCATTACGACACGGCGCGTGCCGTCCAGTCGCTGCTCCAGCGCTACAAGTCGCTGCAGGACATCATCGCCATCCTCGGGATGGACGAGCTGTCCGAAGAGGACAAGCTGACCGTGACCCGCGCCCGCAAGATCCAGAAGTTCCTCAGCCAGCCGTTCCACGTCGCCGAGGTCTTCACCGGCATTAGCGGCAAGTTCGTGCAGGTCGAGGACACGATCCGCTCGTTCAAGGCGGTGGTCGACGGCGAATACGACCATCTGCCCGAAGCGGCCTTCTACATGGTCGGCGGCATCGACGAAGTCGTCGCCAAGGCCGAGAAGATGGCCAAGGAGGCGTGATCGTCGCTGCGGCGACGGCGGCTCTCCTCGCGACGGCACCGGTTCCGGTGCAGGCTCGCGGGCAGGGCGCCGTCGCCGCGGTCGATACCGCGATCGCCGCGTGCGAACGCTGGCTGCTCGAACCGGCCAGCTGGAACGGGGACATCGCCGCCTTCGGTCGGGCGCAGGGCTTGCAGTCGCAGGCCACCGTGCCATCGGTCGCGCTGCCGCCGCCCGTGATGCGGGTCGCGCTCCATCACTGGCGGGTCCCGTTGGGTGACGGCGGCGTCTATGTCACCACCTCCGATCGCCTGCCGGTCTGCCACCTGTCGGGCGGTGGCCCGTTCGATATGCAGCCCGCGATCGTCGCGTTGCGCCGCGCCCCGGATTTCGCCCGTCGATGGCGACGCACCGGTGGCGGACGCGAGGGCGGGATGGTCAGCGAACGGTTCGTCAGCACCGTCGATCCCCAATTGTCGATGACCCTGTCCCATGCGGTCGCGGCCGGCGGTCGCATTGATCGCGTCCAGTTTCTCGCCACCGCCAGCTACCAGATCAGGAAATAGTCCCGATGCTCCATTTCGAACTCGTCACCCCCGAAAAGCTGCTCAGGTCGGAGAGCGTCCACATGGTCGTCGTCCCCGGCACCGAGGGCGATTTTGGCGTGCTGGAGGGCCATGCCCCCTTCATGTCGACGATCCGCGACGGCGTGATCTCGGTCTATACCAGCGCCAACGGCCAGCCGGAGACGATCGCGATCAAGGGCGGTTTCGCCGAGGTCAACGACAAGGGCCTGACGGTGCTGGCCGAACACGCCGGCTGATACCGGCGCATTTCTGCGGGTCACGGCCGGTTTCCCGTCATCGCGAGCGCAGCGAAGCGATCCAGAGGCCCCGCGCGCGGCGCTGGATCGCTTCGCTGCGCTCGCGATGACGATAGCTTGAGTACATAAGTCCGGTCCGACATTGGCAAGGGGCTGTCCTACATCAGCGCCTTCCGCCATGACGACCACGCCTTTCCATAGAAGGTACGGCGCAAGGTCGGGACAGTGCGCGAACACCCCTGTAGGATGCGACGTTCGTGACTTTCCATGTGACTTTCCGCGTCACAGGAAGCTGTAGGGATCGACGTCCACCGTCACCCGCGCCTTGCTGGGCCATGTCAGCGCGCCCAGCCATTCGCGGATCACGTCCTGCACGTCCAGCGCGCGGCGGGCGTGGACCAGCAGGCGGTAACGGTGCCGCCCGCGCAGCATCGCCAGCGGCGCGGGGGCGGGGCCGTACACCGCCATCCCCTCCACCTTCGGGGCGGAGCGGCCGACCAGCAGCGCGGTCTCGTGCGCGCAGGACTGCTCCTCCGAACTGACCACGATCGCGGCATATCGCCCGAACGGCGGCGCCCCGGCATCGCGGCGTGCCTCGGTCTCGGCCTCATAGAAGGCATCGCCGTCGCCGGTCACCAGCGCCTGCATCACCTGCGCCTTGGGGCTATGCGTCTGGATGAAGACGCGGCCGGGCTTGGCCCCGCGCCCGGCGCGGCCCGATACCTGCCTGATCTGCTGGAAGGTCCGCTCCGCCGCGCGCAAGTCGCCGCCCTCCAGCCCCAGATCGGCATCGACCACCCCGACCAGCGTCAGGTTGGGGAAGTGATATCCCTTGGTGACGAGCTGCGTGCCGACCACGATGTCGATGTCGCCCGCCTCCATCCGCCCGACGAACTCCGCCGCCTTGGCCGGCGACCAGATCGTATCGCTGGTGACCACCGCGGTCTTCGCCTCCGGGAACAGCAGCGCCACCTCGTCCGCGATCCGCTCGACCCCGGGGCCGCAGGCGACCAGCGAATCCTCCGTCTTGCATTCGGGACAGACCTTGGGCGTCGGCATCACATGCCCGCAATGGTGGCAGGCGAGGCGCCGGGTCAGCCGATGCTCGACCATCCACGCGGTGCAATTGGGGCACTGGAACCGGTGGCCGCACGACCGGCACAACGTCAGCGGCGCATAGCCGCGTCGGTTGAGGAACAGCAGCGACTGTTCGCGCTTCGCCAGCGTCTCGGTCATCGCCTCGACCAGCCGCGGGCTCAGCCAGCGGCCGCGTTCGGGCGGTTCGTGGATCAGGTCGATCGCGGCGATCGCCGGCATCTCCGCCGCGCCGAACCGCTTCGGCAGTTTCAGTTCGGCATAGCGGCCCAGCGCCACCTGCTGGCGCGTCTCGATCGCCGGCGTCGCGCTGGCGAGGATCACCGGGCATTCCTCGAACTTGCCACGCATCACCGCCACGTCGCGGGCATGGTAATGAACGCCCTCTTCCTGCTTGAAGCTGGTCTCGTGCGCCTCGTCGACCACGATCAGCCCCAGGTTGCGATAGGGCAGGAACAGCGCCGATCGCGCGCCCACCGTCACCAGCGCCTCGCCGCTGGCGATCGCCCGCCATGCCCGGCGGCGCTGGGTGGAACGCAGCCCGGAATGCCACGCCACCGGCTCGCAGCCGAACCGGTCGTGGAAGCGTTTCAGGAACGGCTCGGTCAGCGCGATCTCGGGCAGCAGCACGATCGTCTGCCGGCCCTGCCGGATCGCTTCGGCCACCGCCTCGAAATACACCTCGGTCTTGCCCGATCCGGTGACGCCGTCGAGCAGGGTCGGCTCGAACCGGTGCGCGGTCACGCCGGCGGCCAGCGTGTCGGCGGCGGCACGCTGCTCGTCGGACAGCGTCGGCGCGTCGTGGCCGGGATCGGGGACGGGATAGGGGCTGTCGATGTCGACCGTCACCGCCTCCAGCACGCCCGTCTTCACCAGGCCACGGATCACCGCGTCCGATACGTCGGCGATCCCCGCGAGTTCGCGGATCAGCCCCTGCCGGTCGCCGATCCGCTCCAGCGCCTGTTCGCGCTGCGGGGTCAGGCGGGCGGGCACCTCGCCGGTCGCGCGATATTCGGTGACGGTGCGTGCCCCCTCCAGCGCGGAGGTGGAGGCAAGGCACATGCGCAGCACCGCGGCGGGCGGCGCGAGGTAATAGCCGGCGGTCCATTCCACCAGCCGGCGCAGCGCCGGGCGCAGCGGCGGTACGTCGGCCACCGCCAGCAGGGGGCGCAGCCGGTTGTCGCCCACCTCCGCGTCGGACGGCATCCGCTCCGCCTCCCACGCCACGCCCAGCAATTGGCGGGGGCCGAGCGGGGCGACCACGATCGACCCCGGCTCCACCGTCATGCCATGCGGCACGCGGTAGTCGAGGGGGCCGAGGGCGGCATTGAGCAGGAGGACACGGGCGCGGGACATGCCCGCTGCATATGGGGGCAAGCGCGCGCGAGGTGAAGCGTGGCGTCGCGGGCGATGCGGTGGCATGACGGGGCATGGCCGCTCTGCCTCATCCCCTTGCCGCCGACTGGGCCGCGCATCTGGCGCGCGATCGACGGCGGTCGGCGCATACCGTGCGCGCCTATCATGCGACGGCGGATCGGCTGCTGGCGTTCCTGACCGGGCATTGGGGAGGGGATGTCGACGCCGCGCGACTGGCGGGAATCGAGGCGGCCGATCTGCGCGCGTATCTCGCCCACCGGCGCGGGGCGGGGCTGGGCAATGCATCGGCCGCGCGCGAATTGTCGGCGGTGCGGGGGTTCCTGGCATGGGCGGGGAGCGCCGCACCCCGGCTGCGCGGACCACGCGTGGCCAAGGGTATTCCCCGGCCGGTCGCGCCGGCCGACGTGATCGCGCTGGCGGAGGAAGTGGCGGACGAAGCGCGCGAGCCGTGGATCGCCGCGCGCGACTGGGCGGTGCTGTTGCTGCTGTACGGCGGCGGCCTGCGGATCGGCGAGGCGATCGCGCTGACCGGCGCGGCGCTGCCACTGGGCGAGACGCTGACCGTCACCGGCAAGCGCGCGAAGACGCGGATCGTGCCGCTGTTGCCGCAGGTGCGGACGGCGATCGAGGACTATGTCCGCCTGTGCCCCTGGCCGATCGGGCGGGGCGAGACGCTGTTCCGGGGGTTCCGGGGCGGGCCGCTGGCGCCGGCGATCATCCGCCGCTCGGTACGGGGCGCGCGCGGGCGGCTGGGCCTGAACGAGCGGACCACGCCGCACGCGCTGCGCCACAGCTTCGCGACGCATCTGCTGGGGCGCGGCGCCGATCTGCGCGCGCTGCAACAGCTATTGGGTCATGCCAGCCTGAGTTCGACGCAGGTCTATACCGCGGTCGATGCGGCGCACCTGCTCGACGTCTATCGCCACGCGCATCCGCGGGCATGATCTATCCGGTGCGGGGCCGCCACGTGACGACACGGTAGATATAGAACACCACGATCGCCACCGTCAGCGCGATCGCCAGCGGCCCGACATAGCGGTCCAGTTCCTGAAACCGTCGGTCCAGATACAGGCCGGCCGCCGCCAGAACGGTGTTCCAGATCGCCGATCCGCCCGCCGTCGCGATCAGGAACCGCCAGCGCGGCATCCGCGCCATGCCGGCGGGCAGCGACACCATCGTCCGGAACGTCGGCATGAAGCGGAACACGAACACCACCCAGCCGCCGCGGTCGTGGAAGAAACGGGTGATGCGTTCCACATCCTCCCACTCCACCGTCAGCCAGCGGCCCCAGCGATCGACAAAGGGGCGCAACCCCTGATAGCCGAACCGCCGCCCGATCCAGTACCAGACATAATTGCCCGCGACCGTGCCCAGCGTCCCCGCCGCGACCAGCCAGCCAAGTTGCATCTGCCCGCGCGCCACCGCCATGCCGCCCAGGCCCATGATGACCTCCGACGGGATCGGCGGCACGATGTTCTCCAGCGCCATCAGCAGGATGATGCCGAAATAGCCGCCCCAGGCGATCCAATCGAGGATAAACTGCGTCATGGCGCGCTCAACGCGCGCCGACGGCCTTTCGTTCGGCGACCCGGCGTTCGATCGCATCCCAGATCAGCCCGGCGACATCGGTGCCGTCGAACCGCTCGATCGCGACGATGCCGGTGGGGGAGGTGACGTTGATCTCGGTCAGCCATTCGCCGCCGATCACGTCGATGCCGACGAAGATCAGGCCGCGCCGCTTCAACTCCGGCCCCAGCGCGGCGCAGATCTCGCGCTCCCGCACTGTCAGTTCGGTCTTCTCCGCCGAGCCGCCGACCGCGAGGTTCGAGCGGATTTCGCCTTCGCCCGGCAAGCGGTTGATCGCGCCCACGACCTCGCCATCGACCAGCACGATGCGCTTGTCGCCCTTCGCCACGGCGGGCAGGAACGCCTGCACCATGTGCGGCTCGCGCCAGGTCTGGTTGAACACCTCGATCAGGGCGGACAGGTTGGCAGCATCCGCCTCCACCTTGAAGATCGCCTTGCCGCCATTGCCGTGCAGCGGCTTGATGACGATGGCGCCGTGTTCCGCCAGAAAGGCGCGCGCCTCGTCCAGCGAACGGGTGATGAGGGTGGGTGGCATGAACCGCGCATAATCGAGCACGAACACCTTCTCGGGCGCGTTGCGGACGCTGGCGGGGTCGTTGACCACGAGCGTGCGATCCGCGATCCGCTCCAGCAGGTGTGTGGCGGTGATGTAGCCCAAGTCGAACGGCGGGTCCTGCCGCATCAGCACCACATCCGCCTGTTCGCCGAGATCGAGGCTGACCGGATCGTCGAGCCGGAAGTGATCGCCCGCGACGCGCTGCACCGTCACCGGATGCGCCTTCGCCCACAGCCGGTCACCCGACCAGTTCAGGTCCTCGGCGGCGTAGTGGAACAGGCGATGGCCACGGGCCTGCGCGGCCAGCATCAGCGCGAAGCTGCTGTCCCCGGCGATGTTGATGCCGGCGAGCGGGTCCATCTGGACGGCGACGGAAAGGGACATGGGCGACCTTCGCTGGGGAATGGAAGCCGGCAGGTAGGGTGCGGCGGGGGGATTGTCACCCGTCGCGCCACCCGGATCAGGGCATCCACGCATTCTCGATATGCCGGGGGCGCACACCGGGGGCGAGCAGGATCACGTCGACACGGATGTCGTCGCCCGGCCCGGCATAGCGCGGCATCAGCATCTCCGCCGCCGCGGCGACGCGGGCAAGGCGGCGTTCGTCGATCGCCCAGTCCAGTTCGGCAGCGGCCTTGCGCGTCTTGACCTCGACGAAGGCGACCAGGTTCTGCTTGCGTGCGATCAGGTCGACCTCGCCAACGGGTGTCCGCACCCGGCGATCCAGGATGCGCCAGCCCTTCAGCCGCAACCACCACCCCGCCAGCCGCTCGCCCCGCCGGCCCGCGGCCTCGGCGAGGCGGCGGGTATCTGCGGTGCGGGTCGAGGTGGGGCGGGGCATCGGCCTGTTCTGTCGCGTGCGATCCGGCGGCACAAGGGCGGCCGCGACATGGAGCAAGAGGATTTCATCCGGGCGGGACCTACAAGTTTTTGGGGGTGGCCGGAACATGGCGGTCGCCTTACGCGCCCGGGGATATGGACATGCCGGCAACCGCAAACCTCTGGGCGCTGACCGAAAAGGAGAAGCAGACCCTTCGGCTGATCGTGCGCGGTCACGATGCCAAATCCGTCGCGCGCAGCCTTGGTCTGTCGGTCCATACGATCAACGAGCGACTCCGCGAAGCACGGCGCAAGATGGGCGTATCGAGCAGCCGCGAGGCAGCGCGCCTGCTGTTCGAGACCGAAGGTGACGGGCGTGGTGCCCCGATCCGCGAATTGTCGGCGGACAAGGAAATCGGGGAAGACCGTGGCCCCGGTCCGATCGATCAGGTCCCGGCGCCGGTGGACGGCGTGGGGCGGGCCTATCGCCATTCCCCGATCATCATCGGAGTGCTTCTCATGACCCTCGCTCTCGGCCTGCTGGCCAGCATCATGGTGCCCAACATGGTACACGTCCCGGCGTCACCGCCCGCCGCATCCGACAAAGCCGCGCATTCGGCGGTGGTGGATGCCGCGCGCCAATGGCTGGCGCTGTTGGACCAGGGGCGTTGGGACGACAGCTATCGGGCGACCGGCAGCGCGTTTCGCACGCTGAACACCGCGCAGATATGGGCCGACATATCCCGAAAGGTTCGCACGCCGCTCGGCGCCGTGATGTCGCGCACCTTCGTCAGTCAGGAGAACCTTCCCGCCCCGCCGGCCGGATATGAGGTGGTGAAGTTCCGCACCCGCTTCGCCAACAAGGCCGACGCGGTCGAAACGGTGACGCTGGACCGTGAGGACGACCGCTGGCGGGTGGTGGGCGTCACGATCGGCTGACAGGCGGTGCTTGCCCGCAGGCTCGGGCGTCGGGACGATCCAGAAACTTTCTATGATCCCGGCATTCCAGGACTAGATACGACGCACGATCGGGAGACGGCCGTTGTCTGAGTGGCGTCGAATCGGGATCAGGATGGCCGTCGCGGCTGTGGTCATGACGGCATCGACGACAGCCGATGCATGCCGATGCGTATCACGCAGCGTGCAGGCACGGGCGAAGGCCGCGGAGGCGATCGTCATTGCCGATGTCGCCGGGTTCGACGATCGTCGCCCGACCGATCGGACGTTCAAGGTGAGGGTCGTGAAGAGCTGGAAGGCGCGGCTGTCCGGCCCGCTCACGATCCTGAGCGAGGCGACGACCTGTCAGGCCGATCTGCGGCGCGGCACGCGGTACCTGATCTACCTCAAGCGCACGGCCGGCGGCTACCGGACGGACGCGTGCGCCGGCAACCTGCCAGCTGCGCACGCCAGGGCCGCGATCGCGGCGATCGGTCGATAGCGGTCAGTTCTTCATCGCCAGTGCCTTGGCATACAGCGTCTTGCGGTCCAGCCCCAGCGCCTTGGCCACCTCGCTCGCCGCCTGTCCGGCCGGCAGGCGGGTCAGCGCTTCGGCCAGTGCGGTGTCGCCCTCCTCCGCGCTGGCCGGCGGTGCCTCGCCCGGGGGGGCGACGACGATGACGATCTCGCCGCGCGGGGGGGCGTCGGCATAACGGGCGGCCAGAGTGGCGAGGGTACCGGTGACGGCCTCCTCGAATTTCTTGGTGATCTCGCGCGTCACCGCCGCCTCGCGGTCGCCGAGCACGGTGGCCAGCGTGGCGAGGCAGGCGGCAAGGCGGGGACCGGATTCGTAGAGGACCAGCGTGGCGCGCACCGCCGCCACCTCGGCGATCGCATCGGCGCGCGCCTTTTCCTTGGGGGGCAGGAAGCCCAGGAACAGGAAACGGTCGGTCGGCAGGCCGGCCAGCGTCAGCGCCGCCACCGCCGCGCAGGGGCCGGGGATCGTGACGACCAGATGGCCCGCCGCGCGTGCATCGCGGACCAGCTTGAAACCGGGATCGGAGATCAGCGGCGTGCCCGCGTCCGACACCAGCGCCACCGCTTCCGTCGCCATCCGGGCGATCAGGCCGGGGCGGACGCCTTCGGCATTATGGTCGTGATAGGGAATCATCGGCCGCTTCACACCGATATGCCGCAACAGGCCGGCTGTGACGCGGCTGTCCTCCACCGCCACCACGTCCGCGCGCGCCAGCACATCGGCAGCGCGCGGAGAAAGGTCACCGAGATTGCCGATTGGCGTCGCGACGATGTAGAGTCCGGGATCGAGACCGGGACCGGTTGGGATTTCGAGAGAAGACATGGGGATCGTCATGGCAGAGGCCGCCATCTTACCGCAACGTGGATCGACGCATCGCTCGTCCGCGCGCCGCTGGATAACGCTGGCTGCGGCCTGCGTGCTGTCCGCCTGTTCGACGGTGCTGCCGCGCGGGGTGGAACCGCCGCGACCCGCCGTCACCCGGCCAGCCGCGCCGGTCGCGCCGCCGGTGGTGGAGGCGGGCATCCCCCGCGACGTCGCGCGCAACCGCGTCGCGCTGCTCGTGCCGCTGTCCGGCGGCAATGCGGGGGTGGGCCGATCGATCGCCAATGCGACGATGCTGGCACTGCTCGACACCCAGAACCAGTCGGTGCGGATCACCAATTACGACACCGCGCCCGGTGCCGCCGCCGCCGCGCAGCGCGCGATCGCCGAGGGTGCGCAACTGATCCTGGGGCCGCTGCTCGCCGAGGACGTGCGCGTGGTGGCGCCCATTGCCAAGGCGGCCGGGGTGCCCGTGCTCAGCTTTTCCAACGACACCGGTGTCGCGGGCAACGGGGCCTATCTGATGGGCTATGTGCCGGCGCAGTCGGTGGAGCGGGTGGTGGAATATGCCCGCTCGCGCGGGGTGACGAGCTTTGCCGGGCTGGTGCCCAACGGCCTGTACGGCGAACGCGCGTCGACCGCATTCCTGCGGGCGGTCGAAGGGGCGGGGGGGCAGGTCGTCTCGCTCCAGCCCTATGCCCGTGGCGCGGTGACGGGCGCAGTGCAGCGACTGGCGGCAAAGGCACCCTATGACGCGGTGCTGATCGCGGACGCCGCCGGCACCGCCGCCGCCGCCGCGCCGCTGGTGAAGCGGGGCAGCGGTGCCGCCACGCGAATCTTGGGTACCGAATTGTGGAACTCGGACGGGGGAACCGCGCGGCCGGCATTGGCGGGCGCATGGTTCGCCAGCGTGTCGAACACCCTGTACCGGCAATATGCCGTCAAATACCGCACCCGCTTCGGCACCGCGCCCTACCGGTTGTCGAGCCTGGGTTATGATGCGGTGTTGCTGACGGTGCGGATCGCGCGCGACTGGCGGGTCGGTTCGTCGTTTCCCGAAGGGAAGCTGCGCGATGCGGATGGTTTTTCCGGGATCGACGGCGCCTTCCGTTTCGGCCGCGACGGCGTCGCCGAACGCGCGCTGGAGGTGCAGGAGGTGCGGGGGAACGCCAATACGGTCGTGTCGCCGGCGCCGGCCGGCTTCGGCAAATAAGGACCGGCTCCGGTCCTTCCCTCTTCCGTCAACCGGGGAGGGAAGGCTCGACCCGCTTGCCGACATGCGTCTCGCCGCGCGCTTCGGCGAGTTTGACCTGCCGGTGCCGCTCGGCATAGCCGGCCTGCCGCGTCGCATCACGCGATCCGTGGCAACCGGGGCATGACACGCCCTCGACGAACAGGGGCGAGGTCCGGTCGTTGGCGCTGACCGGCATCCGGCAGCCACGGCACAGGACATGCGTGCCCGCCGCCAGGCCTTGCCCCACTGCCACGCGCTCGTCGAACACGAAACACTCGCCCTGCCACCGACTGTCGGCGGCGGGCATCTCCTCCAGATAGCGCAGGATGCCGCCATCGAGGTGGAACACGTCGTCAACGCCCTCGCGCTTCAGATAGGCGGTCGCCTTTTCGCAGCGGATGCCGCCGGTGCAGAACATCGCGACGCGCTTGCCCGCCAGATCGTCGCGATGCGCCGCGACCCAGGCGGGGAAATCGCGGAAACTGGCGGTGGCGGGGTCGACGGCGCCTTTGAAGCTGCCGATCGCGACCTCATAATCGTTGCGCGTGTCGACCACCACGGTGTCGGGGTCGTCGATCAGCGCGTTCCAGTCGGCGGGGGCGACATAGGTGCCGACATCGTCCAGCGGATCGATATCCGGGACGCCCATCGTCACGATCTCACGTTTCACCCGCACCTTGAGGCGATGGAAGGGTATCGCCGCCGCCTCGGCGAACTTGGGGGCGAGATCGGCACAGCCGGGCAGGGCGCGGATCGCCGCCAGCATCGTCTCGATGCCATCGTCGCTGCCCGCGATGGTGCCGTTGATGCCCTCGCCCGCGATCAGCAACGTACCCCGGATGCCCGCCGCCTCCGCCACCGCTTCGAGATGCGCGCGGATCACCGCCGGATCGGCGAACCGGGCGAAGCGATAGAGCGCCGCGATCCGGACCGTCATAGCGCGTCGAAATCGATCGGTGCGTGCCGGTCCAGCGTCTGCGGCGAGGGGGGCATCGGGTATTTCAGCCCGGTCGCGCAGTTGAACAGCACGACGCGCTCGTCCTCGTCCACCTCGCCGGTACGCAGTGCCTCGCGATACGCCGCCAGCGTTGCGCCACCTTCCGGGCACAGCAGCAGGCCGTCACGCCGCGCACAATCCTCCACCGCCTTCAGGATCGCGGGATCGCCGACGCCCAGTGCCTTGCCCCCGCTTTCCCGCACCGCGCGCAGGATCAGGAAGTCGCCGACCGCGCGCGGCACGCGGATGCCCATCGCGATGGTATGCGCGTCCTCCCAACGTTCGGCATGTTCCTCGCCCGCCTCGAACGCGCGGACGATCGGGGCGCAGCCCGATGCCTGCACCGCATACATGCGCGGGCGCTTCGAGCCGATCCAGCCGAGCTTCTCCAGTTCGTCGAACGCCTTCCACATCCCGATCAGGCCGGTGCCGCCACCGGTGGGGTAGAAGATCGCGTCGGGCAGGTCCCAGCCGAACTGTGCGGCCAGTTCCAGTCCCATCGTCTTCTTGCCCTCGATCCGGTAGGGTTCCTTCAAGGTCGAGAAGTCGAACCAGCGGCCCTCTGCGGAACCCTTGCCGACGATCGCGCCGCAATCGTCGATCAGGCCGTTGACCCGCCAGACGCGCGCACCCTGCATCGCGATCTCGCGCACGTTGATCTCGGGCGTGTCCTCCGGGCAGAAGACGATCGTCTCGATCCCCAGCCGGCTGGCATAGGCGGCGAGCGCGGCACCGGCATTGCCGTTGGTCGGCATCGCGATCCGGGTGACGCCCAGTTCCTTCGCCATCGCCACCGCCATCACGAGACCGCGCGCCTTGAAGCTGCCGGTCGGCAGTCGCCCTTCGTCCTTGACCAGCACGTTGGCACCGCCGCTGACCGGGATCGGCACCAGCGGGGTCTCGATCTCGCCGAGGCTGACGATATCGCGGGTATGGCGCACCGGCAGCAATTCGCGCCACCGCCACAGGTCGGTCGGCCGCGCCGACAGGGCATCGCGTGACAGCGCCGCGCCGGCGGCGGCCAGGTCGTAGCGGACCAACAACGGCCGCCCGACGCGCGACAGGCCGTGCAGCCTGTCGGCGTCGTAGCGCTCGCCCGTCATCGAACATTCGAGATGGGTGACGAAGCTGGGGCGATCGGCGGTGAGATTGTCGTTCATGGCCAACTCCTTGCCGCCCGGCCGCTGCGAAGTCGAGACGGGCGTCGCCACCGGGCCGGCTCCCCGCCCGGCGGGGAAGGGGAGCCGTCCGGGATCAGTCGGGCTTCTTCGCCACCGCGACCAGCGCGGGGCGCAGCAGCCGGTCCTTGATCATGTAACCGGCCTGCATCTCCTGCACGACGGTGCCCGGCTCCGCGTCGCTGGGCATCTCCATCATCGCCTGATGCTTGTTGGGATCGAGCGTCGCGCCCATCGCCTCGATCCGGGTGATGCCGTGGCGGGCCAGCACGTTGTCCAGTTCGCGGCCCGTGGCGTCCAGTCCGGTGACCAGTCCCTTGAACCGGTCGTCCTCGCGCGCATCGGCGGGGATCGCCAGCAGGCCGCGGTGAAGGTTGTCGGCCACCGACAGGATATCGCGCGCGAAGCTGGTCGCGGCATAGGCGCGCGCATCGGCGGCGTCCTTTTCGGCGCGGCGGCGGACGTTCTGGATATCCGCCTGCGCATAAAGCGTGGCCTGCTTCGCCTCGGCCAGCTGGCTTTCCAGTTCGGCGATGCGGGCCTGCGCGGTGTCGTGTTCGGCCACTTCGGGCGCGGCCTCTGCGGTTTCCTCGCGCAGCGTGTCGGTGCCGGTATCGTTCTCGTCGATCATCGATTCTTCCTGTTATCAACCCATCAGGCGGGCAAGCGTCGCCGCGGTGAAATCCACCATGGGCACGACCCGCGCGTAGTTCAACCGCGTCGGCCCGATCACGCCGACCACCCCGATCACCTGACCGCCCGGTCCGCGGAACGGCCGCGCGATCACCGACGATCCCGACAGCGCGAACAACTTGTTCTCCGCCCCGATGAAAATCCGGGTCGCTTCGCCCGCACTGGCCGAATCGAGCAGGCTGGCAATCTCCTGCTTGCCGTCGAGATCGTCGAGCAGATCGCGCACCCGGTCCAGATCGGCGGTGGCGGCGTCGTCGATCAACCGACCCTGCCCCCGGACGATCAGGACCGGGCGGCGTTCGCCGTCCTCGCTCCATACCGCCAGCCCGCGTTCGACCAGCGCGCGCGCCGCGCCGTCCAGCGCCGCGCGACGATCGGTCAGTTCCCGCTCCAGCCGTGCCCGTGCCTCCGCCAGCGTCAGGCCGGTCAGGGTCGCGGACATGAAATTACCCGCCTCGACCAGCGCCGATCCCGTCAGGCCGGGTGGCAGATCGAGCACACGGTTCTCCACCGTGCCGTCCTCCGCCACCAGCACCGCCAGCGCCTGCACCGGCGAAAGCGGCACGAAACCGATCGACCGCAGCGTCAGCTCGCGCTTGGGCACCAGCACCAGCCCCGCGCACGCCGACAGGCCGGACAGCGCGGCGGTGGTGGCGGCCAGCGCCTCTTCCACCGGGCCGCCGCGACCGGCGTTGCGACCGATCTGAGCCTCGATCTGCGCGCGCTCGTCCGCGCTGGGTTCGGTCGCCTGCATCATGCCGTCGACGAACAGCCGCAGGCCCCGTTCGGTCGGCCGGCGGCCGGCGGAGGTATGCGGGGATTCGAGCAGCCCCAGCGATTCCAGTTCACCCATGACGTGCCGGATCGAGGCGGGCGACAGGTTGAGCCCGGAGGCGAGCGCGATCGTCTTCGACCCCACCGGCACGCCGGACATGATATAGCCGTCCACCACCGCGCGAAAAATCTCGCGCGCCCGGTCGGTCAGTTCGGCGACGGGTGGTCCCATGCCCATGATCTAGGCTGGCGTGGCCCGGAACGGAAGGCTAGGCACGCGACCAGTTTTATCGACCATAGGAAATGCCCATGCGCCCCAGCGGCCGCACCCCCGACCAGATGCGCACGATCAGCATCGAACCGCGCTTCACCCGCCATGCCGAGGGATCGGTGCTGATCGGCTTCGGCGACACCAAGGTCCTCGTCACCGCCTCGATCGAGGAACGCGTGCCGCCGTTCCTGCGCGGCAAAGGCGAAGGCTGGGTGACGGCGGAATACGGGATGCTGCCCCGCGCTACCCACACCCGTGGCAACCGCGAGGCGGCGAAGGGCAAGCAATCCGGCCGGACGCAGGAAATCCAGCGGCTGATCGGCCGATCCTTGCGCGCGGTGGTCGACATGAAGCTGCTCGGCGAGCGGCAGATCGTGATCGATTGCGACGTGATCCAGGCGGACGGCGGCACCCGCACCGCCGCGATCTCCGGCGGCTGGGTCGCGTTGCGCCTTGCGGTCGACGGGCTGCTGGCATCGGGCAAGCTGACAGTCGACCCGATCAAACAGAAGGTCGCGGCGGTCAGCTGCGGCATCTATCAGGGCAATGCCGTCCTCGACCTCGACTATGACGAGGACTCGAACGCCGACGCTGACGGCAACTTCGTGCTGCTCGAAAACGGCCACATTGCCGAGGCGCAGGCGACCGCCGAACACGCAACCTATGACGAGGAGGCGCTGCTCCGCCTGCTCCGTCTGGCGCGGATGGGCTGCGCCGACATCTTCCGCGCCCAGGCCGAGGCCGTGAAGTGAGCGGAGAGGGCCGCGATCCGCAGGCGATCCGCAAGCTGACGCCCGGCCGGCTGGTGATCGCCAGCCACAACAAGGGCAAGGTCCGCGAGATCGCCGCCTTGCTGGAAGGGCGGGGGCTGGATGTCGTCTCTGCGGGCGAACTCGACCTGCCGGAGCCGGAGGAAACCGGCACCACCTTCGTCATGAACGCCGAGCTGAAGGCGCGGGCGGCAGCCGATCTTTCCGGCCTGCCCGCACTAGCGGACGACAGCGGCCTGTGCGTCGATGCGCTGGGCGGCGATCCGGGCATCTTCTCCGCCCGCTGGGGTGGCGAGGCCAAGGATTTCGGCATGGCGATGACGCTGGTCGAACGCGCATTGGCCGCGACCGGCCCGGCACCGGCGCGGACCGCGCATTTCGTCTGCGCGCTGGCGCTGGCGTGGCCGGACGGCCATGTCGAATGGTTCGAGGGGCGGGTGGACGGTACGCTCGTCGATCCGCCGCGTGGTGACAACGGCCATGGCTACGACCCGATGTTCGTGCCCGATGGCCATGACCGCACCTTCGCGGAAATGGACGACGCGACCAAGAACGAGATCAGCCACCGGGCCGATGCGTTCCGGCAACTGGTCGCGGCGGTGTTCTGACGATCGCGGTCGTCCCCACACCTTGTGATCCGTCATTGCGAGGAGCGGGGCGACGCGGCGATCCGGCTTGCCACGCAATGACGGTCTTGTGTCTGATGGCCGTCGGTCGGGCCTAGAACGCCGGTCTGCCCACGATATTGCCGGCCGGGCGATACCGGCACACCAGATAATCCTCGCGAGGATCGCTGGCGGTCGCGCAGCCCACCTCGCGCGTGTCGCGCCAGACGATCTGCGCATAATGGCCGACATCCTGCCACTGGCCGGTGCGGCTGAAACGCGGGGCGGGGGCGTTGACGAACTGGGCGGCTTCCTCCGCCCATGCCGCGACCATCTCGCGATAGGCATAGGCGCCGCGCGTACCCGCCCACAGATTTTCGCCCTGCTCGTCCACGGATGGTCGATCGTCGTGGCGCAGCGTTCCCATCCGGGCCAGCATCGCGGCGTGGTCGCGCGCGGCGGCGGCAAGATCGTCGTTCCACGCCAGCGGCGGCAGGCCGACCTGCGCCCGTGCCTGTCGATGCGCGTCCAGTACCGCCTGCCGCAGCGCATCGACCGCGCGCACGGGTGCCGACGGCGTCAGGGCAGCGGGCGCGGCAGCCCGCGATGCCGCCACGGCGGCGGATGCCACTATCGCGCAGACCAACAGCAACGGAAACTTTGCCAACTCCATACAGAACGCCATATCGCACGCCGATGAATGTCTTGCGAACCCCTGTTGGCGAACCCGACGATCTGGCGCTGTATGTCCACTGGCCGTTCTGCGTGTCCAAATGTCCTTATTGCGATTTCAACAGTCATGTCCGTGCCGCGGTGGATCAGGCCGCCTGGCGAGACGCGCTGATCGCCGATTTGAGGCATGAGGCGGCCCTGTTGCCGGGGCGGCGGATCGGATCGGTGTTCTTCGGCGGCGGCACGCCCTCGCTGATGCCGCCGGCGACGGTCGCGGCGATCCTCGATGCGGCATCGGCGGCATGGGGGTTCGCGCCCGGTGTGGAAATCACGCTGGAGGCGAATCCGTCATCGGTGGAGGCGGCGCGGTTCGCCGATCTGGCGGCGGCCGGGGTCAACCGCGTATCGCTCGGCCTGCAATCGCTCGATGATCGCGCGCTGCATTTCCTTGGCCGTGCGCATGACGTGGCGGAGGGGGTTGCCGCGCTCGGGGTGGCGCAATCGGCGTTCGCGCGGGTCAGCATCGACCTGATCTACGCCCGGCCCGATCAACCCTTGGCGTCGTGGCAGGCGGAACTGGCCCGCGCGCTGGCGTTCGGCACCGAGCATATCTCGCTCTATCAGTTGACGATCGAACCCGGCACCCGCTTCGCGACCGAGGCATTGGCGGGCCGGCTGGTGCTGCCCGATCAGGATGCGGCGGCCGACATCTTCGAGACGACACGTGCGATGACCGCCGCTGCCGGCCTGCCCGCCTATGAAACCTCCAACCACGCCCGACCGGGGGCGGAGAGCCGCCACAACCTGACCTATTGGCGATACCGCGACTATGCCGGCATCGGACCGGGCGCTCATGGCCGGCGGGGCGGGCTGGCGACGGTGCGGCACCGCAAGCCGGAAAACTGGCTCGCCGCCGTCGCCCGCAACGGCCATGGGACCCAGAGCGAGGAACCGCTCGCGCCGCACGACCGCGCGACCGAGGCATTGCTGATGGGCCTGCGCCTGACCGAGGGGATCGACCTTGCCCGGATCGCGAGGCTGGCCGGGGGCGTCGCGCCGGTGGATGCAAAGGCTGTCGCGCGCCTGTCCGACCTCGGCCTGATGGCGCAGACCGGTGACCGGTTGCGCGTGACCGAGGCTGGGGCTTTACTGCTCGACGCCATCCTGCCCGAGGTGGTGCAGGATGCCATGGTCACCGCATAGGCCGCCGCTTACCGGAAGATGCCGAGCAACGTCTCGTACTGCCCCAGCGCGGGCGCACCGGGAACGGCATAGCCTTCGCGCAGCAGATAGGCGTGGCGGACGATCTCGGCCTGTTGCTCCAGCCCGTATTGCGGCAATCGCCACCCCGGCTTCATCGTGTAGCTGTAGCGGCAGAAGGGATGGCGGGCGAGCGGCAGGTAGATACCGCGCTGCCATTGCCATACATGACACAGTTCGTGGAGGAACAGGCCGCGCAAGGCCAGCCCTTCGGTGGCGAAATCCTCGCTCCAGCTACTGCCTTCGGGGTGGAAGTGGATATGCCCGCAGGGCGCCATCGCAACATGGCGCGGCTGGAAGAACGCCCATTTACGCCGCCTGATCTCGACTCCCGACAGGTCGATGCTGTCGTGATAGAGCGATTTCGCCAGCCTGACCTCGCCCGCGGTCAGCGGCCGGGCATGTCCCTTCGTGGTTTCCATCATCGCCGAACGCGGGAAGACTCCCGGTGGACCCTCAATCCGGCGCAGGATCGGCGGCGCCCACCGCCCATGCCTTGCGCTCCATCCGCGATCCGTCGGCGAAGGTGAAGGTCAGGAGGGCGGTGTCTCCCTTCTTCATCGCCGGATCGAGGCCGAAGATCATCAGGTGCAGTCCGCCGGGTGCGAAGCGGATCGTGCCATGCGCGGGCAACGGCAGATCGCGGACCGGCTGCATGGTCATCGCGCCGTCAGTCGTCATCGACCGGTGCATCTCGGTGCGGATCGCCCGGTCGACCGACACGCTGACGAGGCTGGTCGGCGTGGCGCCGCCGTTCAGCGTGAAATATCCCGAGGCGGGCCGCCCCGCCACGGCGGGCAGGCGGACCCACGGGTCCTCCGTCTCGATCGTCGCGGGTTTCAGACAACCCGCCAGCATCAGGCAGCCCGCCGCAATCGTCCACCAGCGTTGCATTCCGGCCACTCCCTCGACACTCGCGATATCGCCCTAGGTTCCACGACTTCTTGCGGCAAGCGGCAGGCCACCTATATCGCGCCCATCACCGGGAGATTGCGCTGCCGTAACGGATCGCGATCCCATTCTTTTTTTGTTTGATGAGGGGCATCAAGGGACTCATGGCAAAAGTTATCGGCATCGATCTGGGCACCACCAACAGCTGCGTTTCGGTGATGGAAGGCGGCAAGCCCAAGGTCATCGAGAATGCGGAGGGCGCACGCACGACGCCGTCGATCGTCGCCTTCGCCAAGGACGGCGAGCGGCTGGTCGGCCAGCCTGCCAAGCGTCAGGCGGTGACCAACGGCGACAACACCATCTTCGCCGTGAAGCGCCTGATCGGCCGCCGTTTCGACGATCCGATCACCAAGAAGGACACCGAGCTGGTGCCGTACAAGATCGCGCGCGGCCCGAACGGCGACGCGTGGGTCTCGGCCGGCGGCAAGGATTACAGCCCCTCGCAGATCAGCGCCTTCACGCTTCAGAAGATGAAGGAAACCGCCGAATCCTATCTGGGTGAGACGGTGACGCAGGCGGTTATCACCGTTCCCGCCTACTTCAACGATGCGCAGCGTCAGGCGACCAAGGATGCCGGCCAGATCGCCGGCCTCGAAGTGCTGCGCATCATCAACGAACCGACGGCGGCGGCGTTGGCCTACGGCTTGGAGAAGCAGGACGGCAAGACGATCGCGGTCTACGATCTGGGCGGCGGCACCTTCGACGTGTCGATCCTGGAGATCGGCGACGGCGTGTTCGAGGTGAAGGCGACCAACGGCGATACCTTCCTGGGTGGTGAGGACTTCGACAACAAGCTGGTCGAGTTTCTGGCCGAAGGCTTCAAGAAGGACGAGGGCATCGACCTCGCCAAGGACAAGCTGGCGCTGCAGCGTTTGAAGGAAGCAGCCGAGAAGGCGAAGATCGAGTTATCGTCGGCAGCCTCGACCGAGGTCAACCTGCCCTTCATCACCGCCGACCAGAACGGCCCGAAGCATCTGGTGAAGACGATCAGCCGCGCCGATCTGGAGCGTCTGGTCGACGACCTCATCAAGCGCACGATCGAGCCGATGAAGAAGGCGTTGGCCGATGCCGGCGTGAAGACCGACGACATCAGCGAGGTCGTCCTCGTCGGCGGCATGACGCGGATGCCGAAAGTGCGCGAGGCGGTGAAGAACTTCTTCGGCAAGGACCCGCACACCGGCGTCAACCCGGACGAAGTCGTGGCGATGGGCGCCGCCATTCAGGCGGGCGTGTTGCAGGGCGACGTCAAGGACGTGCTGCTGCTCGACGTGACGCCGCTGTCGCTGGGCATCGAGACGCTGGGTGGCGTGTTCACCCGGATGATCGACCGCAACACGACGATCCCGACTAAGAAGTCGCAGACCTATTCGACCGCCGACGACAATCAGGGCGCCGTGACGATCCGCGTGTTCCAAGGCGAGCGCGAGATGGCGGCGGACAACAAGATGCTCGGTCAGTTCGATCTGGTCGGCATCCCGCCGGCACCGCGCGGCGTGCCGCAGATCGAGGTGACGTTCGACATCGATGCGAACGGCCTCGTGAACGTGTCCGCCAAGGACAAGGGTACCGGTAAGGAGCAGCAGATCCGCATCCAGGCATCGGGTGGCCTGTCCGACAGCGACATCGAGCAGATGGTGCGCGATGCCGAGAGCTTCGCCGAGGAGGACAAGAAGCGGCGTGCATCGGTCGAGGCGAAGAACAACGCCGAATCGCTGATCCACACCACCGAGCGTCAGCTGACGGATAACGGCGACAAGGTCGACGAAAGCCTGAAGGCCGAGATCCAGTCCGCGATCGATGCCGCCAAGGCGGCGGTCGAGGGTGGCGAGCCGGAGGCGATGAACGACAAGTCGCAGGCACTGGCGCAGGTCGCGATGAAGCTGGGGCAGGCGATCTACGAGAAGCAGGCGCAGGCCGATGCCGCTCCTGCGGGCGATACCGCCGCCAAGAAGGACGACGACGTGGTCGACGCCGAATTCTCGGAAGTCGACGACAACCCCAAGGCGTAATCAACGTCATGAACGCGCCCCGTCAGCCCTCCGCCGTTAGCGGCGTTGGGAGGGCGGGGCGCTTTCCTGTGAGGCGGTCATGAGTACCCAGGTCGATTATTACGAACTGCTCGAATGCGAGCGCACCGCCGATGCCGGCGTCATCAAGTCGTCATACCGCAAGCTCGCGATGAAGTATCATCCCGACAAGAATGCCGGGTGCAAGGATTCCGAGGCCAAGTTCAAGGCGGTGTCGGAGGCCTATGACGTCCTGAAGGACCCGCAGAAGCGCGCGGCCTATGATCGCTTCGGCCACGCCGCGTTCCAGCAGGGTGGCGGCGGTGGCGGCGGCGCGCAGGACTTCGGCGGTTTTTCCGACATCTTCGAATCGGTGTTCGGCGAATTCATGGGCGGGCGCGGCGGCGGTGGCCGGCAGCAGGCACGACGCGGTGCCGACCTGCGCTACGACATGGAAGTGACGCTGGAAGAGGCGTTCCATGGCAAGGCGACCGAGATCACGGTCGACGTGTCGGCTGAATGTGACACCTGCCACGGCTCGGGCGCCAAGCCCGGTACCCATGCCTCGACCTGCCGTCAGTGCAATGGCCATGGCAAGGTACGGGCGCAGCAGGGTTTCTTCGTGGTCGAGCGGCCATGTCCGGTCTGTCAGGGCGCGGGGCAGGTCATCGCCGATCCGTGCGGCGATTGTCGGGGCGAAGGTCGGGTCGACAAGACCAAGACGCTGACCGTCAATGTACCCGCCGGGGTCGATGAAGGCACGCGTATCCGCCTGACCGGCGAAGGCGAGGCGGGACCACGCGGTGCGCCGGCGGGTGATCTGTACATCTTCCTGCATGTGAAACGGCATGCGTTGTTCGAACGCGAGGGCACGACGCTGTTCGCGCGTGTGCCGATCAGCTTCACCACGGCCGCGCTTGGCGGATCGCTGTCGATTCCCGGTCTGGACGGCGACACCCATGAACTGAAGATTCCGGCCGGCATCCAGACCGGTAAACAGTTGCGTCAGCGCGGTGCCGGGATGCCGGTGTTGCAGGGGCGCGGATCGGGTGATCTCGTCGTGCAGATCGAGGTTGAGACGCCGACCCGCTTGTCGAGCCGACAGCGCGAATTGCTGGAGATGTTCCGCGAGACCGAAACCGGCGACGAGTGCCCCGCGAGCCAGGGCTTTTTCGCCAAGCTGAAGGGCGTGTTCGCCGCCGAGTGACGAAGGCCGCCCTCTTCCCGGCGGGAGGGGGCGGGATCACGCCGCCCGGAGCATTTCGATGAACTGACCGGCGGCCGCGCGCAAGGCCGTCGATGAAGCGCTCAAGCCGGAGGCGGCATGCGATACCTGTTCCGATAGCGTCTCCGTATCGTTGGCGAGCGTGACGATACCGTCCACTTCCCGCGCGACGGTTTCGGTATCGGCCGCCGTCTCCTGGGCGGTACGTTCGATATTGCTGGCGGTGGCGCGGTGACGACCGACCTCGTCGCGGATCGTCTCGGATGCCGCGGCGACATCGGCGACGACGGTGGTGATCTGCCCCAGCGCATCGCGGGCCAGACCGGCACCACTGGCCATCGCGTCGGCCAGATGGCGGATGCGCCCGGTGGCGACCGACGCCTGTTGCGCCAGCCCCTTCACCTCGCCCGCGACGACTGCGAAGCCGCGCCCGACCTCGCCGGCCCGCGCCGCCTCGATCGTCGCGTTGAGCGCGAGCAGATTCGTCTGCGCGGCGATCGCCGCGATCGTATCGGTGAAGCCCCCGATCGTGACGCCATGCTCGCTAAGCGTCGTCACCGCCGCGTGACCGGAGGTGGAGATGCCACGCGCATCGCCGCTCAGGCTCGCCTGCCTGTCCACCGATCCGGCGATCAGCCCGATCGACTGGCTCAACGATCGTACCGCGACCGCCAGATCCTGCGCGCGATGCGAGGCGACGACGACGGAGGTGGCGGTCGTGCCCGCTTCGCGACTGGTCTGCCGCGCGAGCAGGTTGAGCGCGTGGGCGGATCGGTCGAGATCGTCGCAGGCGGTGCCGACCGCGCCGACGATATCCGCGACCGATGCCTCGAAATCAGCGGCCAGCCTCAGCATGTCCTGCCGGCGGCGATCACGCGATGCAGCCTCTGCCGCTTCGCGCAATCCCCGTTCGGCCTCGGCCTGCCCCTGCGCTATCTGGGCATCGTGCAAGGCGGTTTGCGCCATGGCGGTTCCGGCGGCGGCCTGTGCGGCCAGCGAATGGCTTTCCTCGCGCGCGCGGCTTTGCGCGACCAGTAGATCGCGCAGGCGTACCGCGATGAAGCTGAGCAATCCCGCCTGCAGGACGACCGCGACCGCATGATACAGGACACGATCGATATTGCCGGTGGTGGAGAACACCAGATCGGGTGCCACCACCCACAGCAGGGCATGGTGGACCGCGATCAGCACGCTCGCCAGCACGATCGGTCGCCAGTCGCACAGCAGCGTCAGCGCCGACAGGGCGACGAAGAAGTACATGTGCGCATCCATCTGCCATGCCCCGCCGGCCATGACATAGACCCCCAGCGCGGGGATCACCGCCGGCAGCGTGCCGACCGCCAGTCGTGCCACCGCGTCGTTGCGTCCGTGACGGATCAGCCATGTGGGGTAGATGGTGGTGGCGGTGCCGATCGCCAAGACGATCATGACCCGGTCGCGGTCCAGGCAGAACGCGACGAGTGCCAGCAGCAAGGTGGTCGTCCAGCCGCCGATCGTGAGCAACCGGACGCCGTGGCGACGCAGATCGTCAAGCTCGATCGCGCCGGAAGACGGCGTGTCGGTCACGCGCCGCACAGGATATCGGGGGCGGCGAGGGGGATGAGTCCCCGACGCGACAGGCCGATCAACCGGTCACGATCACCGATAACGATCAGGCTGTGATCGCCGGGGCCACGGCGCGAAATCCGGGCGCCGGTTGCCAATGCGGCGTTGGCGATCTCGGCCACGCGATCACCGGCGATGGATACGATCAGGATGGTGCCATGGGCGGGCGGGACCAGTGCCAGCGACAACAGGCCCACGATGGCGCCGGCCACTTGAGCCAGCATCGGCAACAGGCTGGGCGTGAACGAAGTAACCATGAGGCCGGTCTAAGGGTGTCGGGTTACTTTTCCGTATCCGTCGCCGGTATGCCCGCCGGCCTGTCCGCCCCCTGTTACGAGGGCGGTGGCCGATGGATCAGAAGGTCGAAATGACGACCCCGACCACCAGCGCCTGGGCCGCGATCGCCAGCATCGAGCTGGTCACGGTTTCGAACATACGCATGGAATTGGTCTCCGATGCCGGAATGATATCCGGCATCGGCGATGTATGACCGGCTCACATACCGCGCAATTTAATTGCTATCATTCGTCATTGCATTGCGCGCACGTGTAACTAAAATCTTAACGAAAGACTCGGTCGAAGATCGTGTCGACGTGCTTGAAATGGTAATCGAGATCGAACCGCGCCTCGATTTCCGCAGCCGGCAAGGCGGCCGTTACGTCGGGATCGGCGACGAGCAACTCCATCAGCGACAGTTCGCCATCCGATTCCCACACCCTCATCGCATTGCGCTGGACCAGCCGGTACGCGTCCTCGCGGCTGACCCCCGCCTGGGTCAGCGCCAGCAGCACGCGCTGCGAATGGACCAGACCACCCATGCGGTGCAGGTTCTTCGCCATCCGCTCCGGATAGACGACCAGCTTGTCCATCACCCCGGTCAGCCGCGCCAGCGCGAAGTCGAGCGTGATGGTGGCATCGGGGCCGATATAGCGTTCGACCGACGAATGGCTGATATCGCGCTCATGCCACAGCGCCACGTTCTCCAGCGCGGGCATGACATAACCACGGACCATGCGGGCAAGGCCGGTCAGATTTTCGGTCAGCACGGGGTTGCGCTTGTGCGGCATCGCCGACGAACCCTTCTGACCGGGCGAGAAATACTCCTCCGCCTCCAGCACCTCGGTCCGTTGCAGGTGGCGTACCTCGGTCGCCAGCCGTTCGATCGATGAGGCGATGACGCCGAGCGTCGCAAAGAACATCGCATGGCGATCGCGCGGAATGACCTGGGTGGAAACCGGCTCCACCGTCAATCCCATCTTCTGCGCGACATAATTCTCCACGAAGGGATCGATATTGGCGAAGGTGCCGACCGCGCCGGAAATCGCGCAGGTCGCGACATCGAGGCGCGCCGCCACCAGCCGCTCACGATTGCGGGCGAATTCGGCATAGGCCTGGGCCAGTTTCAGCCCGAAGGTGACGGGTTCGGCATGAATGCCATGGCTGCGCCCGATCGTCGGGGTCAGCTTGTGTTCGTGGGCACGTCGTTTCAGCACCACCAGCAGTTCGTCGAGATCGGCGATCAGGATGTCGGCCGCCCGGGCGAGCTGTACGGCAAGACAGGTGTCGAGCACGTCGGACGATGTCATTCCCTGATGCAGGAACCGCGCCTCCGGGCCAGTCCGTTCGCTGACATGCGTCAGGAACGCGATGACATCGTGCTTCGTCTCCGCCTCGATCGCATCGATCCGGGCCACGTCGAACGGACCGGCGGCGGCATCCGCCTCCCAAATCCGGGCGGCCGCTTCCTTCGGGACGACCCCCAGTTCGGCCAAGGCGTCGGTGGCGTGCGCCTCGATCTCGAACCAGATGCGGAAGCGTGCTTCCGGTGTCCAAAGGGCGGCCATGGGGGCACGGGAATAGCGCGGGATCATTGTACCTCGTCTCGGTTGAGCCACGGGTCGTCGCGGCGACGCCTCTGGGGCGGGACGAACCGTCGTTAGCAGCACTCGCCCGGTCCTTCAAATTGGATCATATCGGCCATACCTACAGTTTATAAGGCCGACTCGTACAGATCATCCGTTCCGACGGAAGACGAGTGTGCCAAGGGTTTGGATGAAGCGAAAGGAAAGTCACCATGTTGAAGACGATCATTCTCGCAGGAACGATGACCATTGCCGCCCCCGTGCTTGCGCAGACCGCGCCGCAAGCCGCCCCCACTGCGCAGACCGCGCCGCAAACCTCGGTTGATCCGGCGACTACTGTGTCACCGGCCGCCGTCGATCCGGCAGCACCCGTGGAAGCAGCACCCGCACAGACGGCAGAGGCCGCGCCGGCCGATGGCACGCAGGTCGCACAGGCGGTGGACACGCAATTCGGTACCTATGACAAGAACGCCGATGGCAAGTTGAGCCGCGCCGAGTTCTCCGAATGGATGGTCGCATTGAAGACCGCGAGCGATCCGTCGACCAAGGCAGCGAGTGCCGAGACGAAGAAGTGGGTTGGAGCCGCCTTTGCGCAGGCCGACACCGACAAGAACAAGTCGCTCGACAAGACCGAGGTGACCGGGTTCCTGGCTCAGGCCCAGTCCTGATCGCTACAGGCCGTCTCCCGACGGAGATAGCCGACCAGACGCCCCGCCGGTTTCACGACCGGCGGGGCTTTGTCGTTCAGATCGGCCCCTTCTAGATCAGCCCCTGCGCGCGCATCGATACATGTCCGCCGGTCCCGATGATGAGGTGGTCGTGGAGCGCGATCCCCAGTCGCTTGCCCGCCTCCGCGATCGTTCGGGTAATGTCGATGTCCGCCCGGCTGGGTGCGGGATCGCCCGACGGGTGGTTATGGACGAGGATGATCGCCGCCGATCCCAGATCGATCGCCCGCTTGATGACCTCGCGCACATATACCGCCGCCTGATCGACCGTGCCCTTGTGCATCACCTCGTCACGGATGAGCATGTTGCGGGTGTTGAGGTGCAGGACACGAAACCGCTCGACCCCGTCATGGGCCATGTCGGCACGCAGATAATCGAGCAGTGCCTGCCAGTTCGCGAGCACCGGTCGTGCTGCCACCTGGGTCCGGATCATGCGGATCGCCGTCGCCTGCGCGATCCGGACTGCGGCCGCAGCGGTGTCTCCCATGCCGTCGACGCGTTGCAGCGCGGTGGCATCCGCCGCCATCAGCCCGCCGATCCCGCCGAACTCCTTCAGCAATGCCTTTGCCAATGGTTTGGTATCGCGGCGCGGAATGGCCAGCGCGAGCAGGTATTCGACCAGTTCGTGATCGAGCAATCCTTCCGGATCGGCGAGCAACCGACCGCGGAGCCGGGCACGGTGGCCAGTGGTATCGACAGGTGAATCGGCCATCGTGGGGGGGAACCTACGCGGTGGTGGCGGACAAGCAACCCTTGGTTGCCGCACGGGGCGGCACCGCCTATCTCGAGTGCATGTCCACGCTCGCCTCCGATCTCTCCCTGTCGCCCGCTGCCGCCGCCCGCGTCGCCGCGATCGCCGCCCGTCAGGGCAAACCGGCGGTCCTGCGCCTGTCGGTCGATGGTGGCGGCTGTTCCGGCTTCCAGTACAAGTTCGGGCTGGCGGACGGGCCGGAGGGGGGCGATCACGTCGCGGAGACGGATGGCGTCCGCCTCGTCGTCGACAATATCAGTCTCGATCTGGTGCGCGGATGCCGGGTCGATTACGTCGAGTCGTTGGGCGGCGCGGCGTTCCGGGTCGATAATCCGCAGGCGGCATCGGGCTGCGGGTGCGGCACCAGCTTCGCGGTCTGACGTGAAGATCGTCACCTACAACGTCAACGGGATCAAGGCCCGCCTGCCTCGCGTGGTCGAGTATCTGACCGAGGATCAGCCCGACATCGTCTGTCTTCAGGAACTGAAGTCGAGCGACGAAAACTTCCCCCTCGCCGAGATCGAGGCGGCGGGATACGGGGCGGTGTGGCATGGCCAGAAGGCATGGAACGGCGTCGCGGTGCTCGCCAAGGGTGCCACGCCGGTCGAACGGCAGCGTGGACTCGCGGGGGAGCCGGAGGACGAGCATAGCCGTTATCTCGAATGCGAGGTGGATGGGCTGGTCGTCGCGTCGCTCTATCTGCCTAACGGCAATCCGCGACCCGGACCCAAATTCGATTACAAGCTGCGCTGGATGGAACGGTTGACGGCCCGCGCCCGTGACCTGCTGGCGGAGGAGGTGCCGACGATCCTTGCCGGTGACTACAACGTCATTCCCAATGACGACGATACATTCTCGGTCCGCGCCATGCAGGACGATGCATTGATGCAGCCGGAAAGCCGTGGCGCGTATCGCCGCCTGCTGGCGCAGGGATGGACCGATGCGCTGCGCACCCGCGAACCGAAAGGACGGGTCTGGACGTTCTGGGATTATCAGGCGGGCGCGTGGCAGCGCGATGCCGGGTTCCGGATCGATCACCTGCTGCTCAGCCCACAGGCGGCCGACCGGCTGGTCGGGGCGGGCGTGGACAAGACCTATCGCGGTCGGGAAAAGGCGAGCGACCACGCCCCGACCTGGGTCCGCTTGCGATGACGCGGTGGATCGCGCTGCTGGCGGTGATGCTGCCGGGTGTCGCCGCCGCCCAGCATCGCGATCTGTGTGCCGAGCGGCCGGGGTTGGGAACCCCGGCCTGTACCGTCGAACCGGGACATGTGCTGGTGGAGACGGGACTGGCCGACTGGACGCGCGAACGCGATGCCGATGGCCGCACCGATACGGTCGGGATCGCCGACACGCTGGTCCGCATCGGGGTCGGCGCCGTGACGGAATTGCAGGTCGGCTGGACGCCCTATGGCCATCAGCGGATGCGCGATGCGACGACGGGGGCAGTAACGCGGACAGGGCGCGTCGGCGACGCGATGCTGGGGGTGAAGCGCAATCTGGCCGAGCCGGACGGCCATGGCCTGTCCTTCGCGCTGACCCCCTTCGTGACCCTGCCCGTCGGACGTACGCCGATCGGCGAGGGGGACTGGGGCGGCGGGATCGTCGCGCCGCTGACCTACGACCTGTCCCATGCGATCCAGCTGGAATTCACCGCCGAGGCGGATGCGGCTGTCGATGACGACGGGCATGGCCGGCACCTCGCCTATAGCGGTGTGGTCGGTGCCGAATGGGATTTTGCGGAGCATGTCGAACTGGTCGGCGAAGTGCAGGCGATCCGTGACCGCGATCCGGGCGGGCGCACCACCCAATATCTCGCCGGCGTATCGGCGGCTTGGCAACCCAGTGGGCACGTCCAGTTGGATATCGGCACTGCTGCCGGGCTCAACCGTGCCGCACCCGATATACGTGTCTATGGTGGCATATCGGCGCTGTTCTGACGCCGCATATCATTCGGTGGCCGTTTCCGCCAACTATCGGTGTGCCATACGGCGAGGTGGTGTGTGTTGCTAACACACCAATTTGTAAGTCATTGATTTTGCTAGAAAGATAGACTGGCACGGCAAGTGCAATCCCTGTTCGGTGCGGGCTGATCCGCACAGGGAAGGGAAAACCTCATGTTCGCCACCAAGTTCTGCCTCTCGGTCGTCACCGCCACGCTGTTGACCACCGCCGCTGCCGCCGCCGAGCCGCGCGATGCTCCCACGACCATCACGGCACCTGTCCCGACGACCGTTCCCGCCACGCGGCCGATCGCCGGCAAGGGGCTGAGCCAGCGTTATTGCATCGTCGGTGATATCACCGCGTCACGCATCCTGCGCCGCGATTGCGCCACGCTGGCCGAATGGCAGGTCCTGGGTGTCGATCCCCGCCGGATGCCCCGGCGCTGAAGGGCGGGCGGGTGACAAACCGGTCCCCGTGGCGTGCCGCCACGGGGCCGCTGCCCTCACAATGTCCGTTCGTAGACCTGATACACCTTGTTGACCTCGCACTGGATCGCCTGCGCGATCGAACGCATCCCCTGATTGTCGTCGAGGATCCAGCCGATCTCGCTCCGGCTCGCGCCATATCTGGCCACCGATGCCCGGCGGATATATTCGATCATCATGAAAGCCAGCTGGCTCGCCATCCGCGACGCCTGCAACTCCTTGACCACCCCCATCAGCGGCACCCGCATCGTCCGCACCTTGGGCTTGCGCAGCCATAGTAGCAGCTTCGCCCAGCCAAAGGGCAGCAGGTTGCCGTTCAGCGGCGCGATCGCCTCGTTCAGGTCGGGCAGCGTGATCATGAACGCCACCGGGCGGCCGTCCAGCTCCGCGATGCGGATCAGATCGTTGAACACGATCGGCTTCAGCTTGACGCCGACATCCTTGATCTCGGGCGGCGTCAGCGGCACGAAGCCCCAGTTGTCCGACCACGCATCGTTGAGGATCGCGAGGATGATCGCCGCCTCCTCTTCGAACTTCGACTTGTCGACTTCCCGGATGCGGATGCGGGGGTTTTTTTCGCCCGACTTGATGATCCGCTGGACGATCGGCGGGAATTCGTTGGTGATGTCGAGGTCATAGGTCAGCAACTGCTTGACCGGCGCATAGCCTGCCGTCTCTATCCAGCCGCGATATTCAGGCTTGGCGTGGCCCATCATCACGGTCGGCGGATGATCGTAGCCCTGGATCAGCAAGCCCGGCTCTTCCCAGACCGACATGGAGATGGGGCCGAGCGCGCGGTTCATCCCCTCGGCGCGCAGCCATGCCTCCGCTCGCGCCAGCAGGGCGGCGAAGACATCTTCCCGTTCCGCCTCCATCAGCCCCCATTGCCCGACCCCGGGACCGAAGCCCCGATCGGCCGGCATGCTCAGCGCCAGCGTATCGATATGCGCGGAAATCCGTCCGACGACGCGACCGTCCTGTTCCGCCAGGAACAACTGCGCCCTGGCATGGCTGAACCAGCCGTTCTTCTCCGGCGTGATGAGGCCGAGTGCTTCCGACTTCAGTGGCGGTATCCAGTTCGGATCGTCGCGATAAAGGCGGAAGGGCAGGTCGACGAACGTCTTTCTGTCGCGTCTGGTCTTTACTTCCCGGATCGTCACGCCCGTCGCCGCCGCCATGTCCACATCCCTTGCACCGTTTCGCATCCGGTAACCGGCAAGGTCGATCATGGCGAGTGGCAATTCCGTCGGGCGCAGGGGCGGGGAACGGGGTGCAAAGCCATGCTGTCGCCATTATCTTCGTGTCATGGATCAGGTTATGAACACCACGATGTCCCTCGATCGCGCGTCGGTGACGGCCGCTCCCGCCACCGGGCGTGTCGCCGACGACAAAGCGATGCTGCGTGCGGCCGCCGAGTTGACGCGCGATCTCGTCCAGCCGCGCCCGCGACTATATTGGGCCGATCTGATCGCCTCGGTCGTGGTTGGCTACGGCGCGCTGGTGATGGCGATCATGTCCACGTCGACGGCGTTGTCGTTGGTGGCCGGTATCGTCGCGATGCTCGGCCTGTATCGTGGATTGAGCTTCATCCACGAAGTATCGCACATGAAGCACGCGCTGCTCCCCGGTTTCCGCAAGGGGTGGGATGTTCTGGTCGGTGTGCCGATGCTGACCCCGTCCTTCATGTATGAAGGCGTTCACAATCTTCATCACGCCAAGACGCGGTACGGTACCGCGGAGGATCCTGAATATCTGCCGCTGGCGCTGATGAAGCCCTGGACGTTGCCGCTGTTCATCGTGATCTCCGCGCTTGCGCCCATCGCATTGATCGTCCGTTATGCGGTGCTGTCGCCCTTGTCGCTGTTGTCGCCGAAGTTCCGTGCCGTGGTGGTCGAGCGCTATTCGGCGCTGGCGATCAACCCCCACTTTCGTCGCCGGATGCCGGAAGGCGCCTTTGCCCGGCAGTGGAATCGGATCGAGACGGCCGCCAGCCTCTGGGCGATCACGTTGGTGACATTGGCTGCGACGGGGGTGCTGCCGCTGCGCGCGTTCCTGATTATCCTTGGCGTCGCTTCGGGCGTGGCGGTGGTCAATCAGGTGCGGACGCTGGTCGCCCATCTCTGGGAGAACGAAGGCGAACCGATGAGTGTTACCGCCCAGTATCTCGACACTGTCAACGTCCCGCCGCCTGCATTGCTGCCGGCATTGTGGGCGCCGGTGGGGCTGCGGTATCACGCGCTGCATCACCTGTTGCCGGGACTGCCCTATCACTCGCTTGGCGAGGCGCATCGCCGCATTTCCGCCGCGTTGGACGGGGCATCGCCTTATCACAAGGCCAGCTATCCTGGACTGCCGGGGCTGGTGTTGAAGATCGGGCGGAGCACGATGATGCCGAGAAATCGTAGCCCGATCTGAACGGTTGGCGGTGTATCCAACACCGCGATCGGTTTGACGGTAATACGCGGGCAATCGGCCTTGTCTGATTAAACTGGTCATCATTGGCGACCTATTTCGCTGTAATGCCGCCTAAGCGATTGAATTTTCTGCCGTAGTTGTAGTTAGGGCATTCGTCTGAATCGTCCCTTCGTCGAATATATCGGCTGCGTTTCATATCAAGGAATGGGCTGCGGTCGGATCGGTTGATCCTCCAACCCAACCAATCCGACCGTTGTTCGATTATGGGCTCCGTTGACCTTGCAACGATCAAAGACATTCCCCCTGTCATAAATATGGGGGCGGTGACCAGCGTGGGGCATAGTTACCTATAACCCATTCAAACTGATTGTTTGGGGCACCGTGTTATCATGAAAATCGATCTGTTGTCGGCGGCGGTGCCGGTGGCGCTGCTGGTGCCTGTGCCCGCCTATGCGATGCCGGATACCGCCACCACGACGGCTGCTCCGGTGCAGGCGCCGCAAGGTGCCGATGTCGTCACCACCGGCGTGGCCAAGGGACGCGACCGGCTCGACAGTGCCACCTCGACCAGTTCGCTGCGAGAGGCCGAAATCCGGAAGCTGGCACCGGGTTCGATCGGTGACCTGCTGCGTGACATTCCGGGCATCCGCTCGGAGGCGTCGACCGGCGAGGGTTCCGTCAGCCTGTCGATCCGGGGCCTCCCGATCGCCTCATCGGGGGCGAAGTTCGTGCAGTTGCAGGAAGATGGCCTGCCGGTGCTGGAGTTCGGCGATATTCAGGGCGCGGGGGCCGACAATTTCCTGCGCGTCGATCTCAATCTGTCGCAAGTAGACGTGATCCGCGGTGGCTCCGCCTCCACCTTCGCGTCCAACTCGCCGGGCGGGATCATCAACTTCATCTCGAAGACCGGCGATGTCGAGGGCGGCGCGGTGGCGGTGACCGCGGGGCTGGACTTCGAGCAGTATCGCACCGATTTCGATTATGGCGCGCGGCTGACCGACAGCGTGCGTTTCCATGTCGGGGGCTTCTACCGGCAGGGTGAAGGCCCGCGTCGCACGGGCTACGACGCTCAGAAGGGCGGTCAGATCAAGGCCAACGTTACCAAGGAGTTCACCGGCGGCTATATCCGCCTGTACGGCAAGTATCTCGACGACCGTTCGCCCTTCTACGATGCGGTGCCGTTCCGCGCGACGGGGACCAATGCCGATCCCAAGGTGACGACGCTGCCCGGCTTCGATGGCCGGCAGGACACGCTGCTGTCGCGTAACATCCGCACCAATCTGGTGCTGGACGGTGAGAACAACGTCGCGGTCAACGACGTCGCCGAGGGGCAGAGCGTCAAGGCCGCGTCGCTGGGTATGGAGGCGCAGGTCGACCTGCATGGCTGGACGGTGACCGAGCGGTTCCGGTTCTCGGACATGTCGGGGACGCTGATCTCGCCATTCACCAGCGCCTATCTTCCGGCGGCGGCCGGCGTGCAGTCGCTGGGTGGGGCAGGGGCGACGCTCAGCTATGCCAATGGTCCCCGCGCCGGGCAGGTGATCGCCGACCCCTCAACCCTCAACGGCAATGGGTTGCTCGTCGCGCTCAATATGCTCGATCTGCGGCTCAACAGCTATGACAATGTCACCAACGATATCCGGGCCAGCCGGGTCTGGCGGGTGGGTGAAGGCGACCTGACAACGACCGCGGGCTTCTATGCCGCGCGGCAGACGATCGATCGCGATGCGCTGTGGACCACCTCCGTCTCCGAACTGCGTGGGGATGGTGAGGCGGCGCTGCTCAACATCACCGATCGCGCGGGGCGGGCGCTGACGCAGGACGGCGTCTATGCGTATAATCTCGCCTTGGCCCGCGGTACGCGGCGGCGGTCACTGCGCGTCGACTATGCGGTGAACGCGCCTTTCGCGTCGGTGAACTACCATGTCGGCCGGATCGCGATCGGCGGCAGCATCCGGTACGATTACGGTAATGCCGAGGGCCGTATCTTCAGTTCCGACCTGGGCGGCGGCCGGATCGGTACGGTGGCGCGCGATATGAACGGCGATGGCGTCATCTCCATCGCCGAACAAAAGGTGGGCGTGACCCCCCTCAGCGCGCCGGCACCGGTCGACTATAAATATGATTACCTGTCCTATTCGGCCGGCATCAACTTCCGGATCGCCGAGTCTCTCGCGGTGTTCGCACGGTACAGCCGTGGTGCCCGTGCCAATGCCGATCGCATCCTGTTCAGCAACATCGTCAGCACCACCGACGGCAGCCTGCTGATCCCGGGTGCCGCATTCGATCCGGTCAAACAGGCCGAAGCCGGCGTGAAATATCGTCGTGCCGACCTGACCCTGAACCTGACCGGGTTCTGGGCGAAGGCGCAGGATACCAATGTCGACCCGGTCACGTCGGGCCTGATCGCGCGCGACTACAAGGCGACCGGGCTGGAATTCGAGGGCGGCTATCGGCACGGGCTGTTCAGCCTGACCGCCGGCGGCACCTGGACCGATGCGGAGATCGTGCGCGATCGCATCAACCCTGCGGTCGCGGGCAACACGCCGCGACACCAGGCGAAGTTCATCTTCCAGGCGACGCCGCAGATCGTCACCGAGCGCTTTGCCGTGGGGGCCGTCCTGATCGGCACGACCCGCAGCTATGCGCAGGACGACAATGTGCTGCGCGTACCCGGTTTCGTGACGACCAACGCCTTCCTGCAGGTTCGGCCGGCATCACGCCTGCAACTGACGCTGAATGCGAGCAATTTGTTCAACGTGAAGGCGTTCACCGCCTTCGACGATGCGGCGCTTCCGGCCAGCGGCATCGTTCGTGCCCGGCCGCTCAACGGTCGCAACACGTCGTTGACCGCGCGTCTGGATTTTTGAGGGCAAAAGGGGGCGCTTGCGCCCCCTTTTGCCGTGGTGTTTCTTTCTTCGAGTTAGGCGATGCCGATGCTGACGGCGATGAGCATATCCCGCAAACTGGGCCTGTCGTTCCTGCTGATCTGTGCAGCGGCGCTGGCGATGATGGTGGTGCTGTACACCAACTT